>QFZN01000002.1_pt1 | contig 217173 bp, 191 predicted proteins | sample 1740101 | NCBI WGS metagenome assembly QFZN01 (sample SAMN09210849, study PRJNA391713) | Ciliate metagenome, whole genome shotgun sequencing project. | isolation source: combination of 50 Heterometopus sp. ciliate cells from an enrichment culture... | host: Heterometopus sp. ...
CGTGCCCGCATGAGAACGCTATCGAGACCTCTGTAATAGGTCAGTCGGCCAAGAACTGAGTAAAGTAGGCTGAGGCTCTGTTTTTACACAGCCTCGGCCGGTAGCAGGCATACGCAACAAATCAAGAGGTCACCCGTTTCCGGCCTCAGAAATGTTTGGATGCAGATACTCATGACCGGCTTGCGATCATCACCGAGTTCATTTTTTGTATTCCCAAGAAGCTCCGAGCAAGGAATCGAGTGTCGCTGCAACATCGGTATCAAACGCGCCTGCCTTTCCCGCATCATAGGCTTGTCTCCACGTGTCATATCCTTCCTTAAAATCCGGTACCGTAGATGACTTGCGTATCAGCCTCGTGACGCTTCGCTGTATAGCCGCAATCTGAAACGGTACGTGCGGTATGGCCGTGACAATATTTCCCTTTATTGGGTTACGCATTCGAATCCCATCTATTCTGACGTGAATCACTTGCCCAAGGTCTTTGTACTGCTCAACCCTAAGGATCGTAAGCGTTGACTCAGTTTCGCCAGGGCGAGTCTTGTATGCCCACACTTGAGCTTCCTGTATGTTGGCTGCGTTCGCGAAAGCAAGAGAGAACACCGCGAAGAATATGAATGTAATGAGGTAGCGCATGTGTGAGTCTAACTATTTCTGACATCAGGAAACTACACGCTGCCATACAGCAAACGGCAGGGCAATATCAAATAAAGGGAGTTCCCGAAGTGATGGCACCGCTGGCTCGGGCCAGGCTTGAGCGCGCACCTGCCACTGCGCGCAGGCGTTCATCAAGGTAGGCACTCACGCGGGGATGCTGACTGAAGGCGACGTTGAAGCGGATGTGCTGGTCGGGCGTGTCGTTGGCCGAGAATGCGGCGCCACGCATCATCAGGATTTTGTTGCGGTAGGCGTCCTGCACCAGCAAGTCCACGTCCAGCCCTTCTGGCATGCTGCCCCACAGGAAAATTCCTGCGTCACCGGGATGCTCAAACAGCACGCCGGCCGCGCGCAGTTGCTGCATGCTGGCGTTGCGCGCCACCATGATCTTGCGCTGCAGCCGCTCCAGGTGCTTGCGCAGGTTGCCGGCCTTAAGCACTTCCAGCAGAACGTATTCGTTCAACGCTGGCAACGTCATGATGCTGTGGATCTTGGTTCGCATCAGCGGCTTGAGCAGTGCGGGCACCGCGGCCAAGTAACCCATGCGCAGAGCCGGGCTCAACGCCTTGCACAGGCTGGAGTAGTAGATCACGCCATCCAGTCCGGACAGCGATGCCAGACGCGTACTGTGGCCCTGCTGGAAATGGCCATGCACGTCGTCTCCGGCGATCAGAAAGCCATACTGTTGCGCCATCATCAGCACCTTGTGCAGATTGGTGGCGCTACTGCTCCATCCGGTGGGATTATGCAAAGCCGTCTGCACGAACAGCAGGCGCGGACGATGCGCGCGGCAAGTGGCTTCCAGTTCGTCCAGGTCTAGCCCATCGGGGCGGCGCTTGATCGGCAGCAAGCGCACGCCGTCCTGGCGCAGCCTGCCGAACATCAGGAAGTATCCGGGGTCTTCCACCAGCACCGTATCGCCGGGTTGCAGAAACGTGCGGCAGATGAGATCGATTGCATGGGTGCCACCGAAGGTGGTGAGGATGTGACTGGCTTCCGCAGCGATACCGATGCCGCGCAAAAGCAGCGCGATCTGCTCGCGCAGTTCGGCTAGCCCTTGCGGCGGGCAGCGCGAGGCCATGCCGGCCGCGCTGCCCGCCAAGCCACGTTGCACGGCGGCCGCCGGCACCGCGTCCTGCAGCCAAGTGGGCGGCAAGGCTCCGCTGCTAGCCAGCAGCAAACCCGGCCGCTGGTCGTTCACTTGCTGGCTCAGCCAAACCGGCTCCTGCTCTTGACCCGCCTCTAGCGCCACCTCGTCGAGAATGGCGCGGCTGGCGTCAGTTGGTATACAGACGAAGAAGCCCGCCGTGCCGTGCGTTTCGATGACACCTGCGGCCACCAGCCTGTCATAAGCCACCACCACGGTATTGGTGCTAACTGCGAGCTGAGTGGAGAGCTGGCGGATCGACGGCAGCTTGGTTCCGCCGGGCAGGGCGCGTTGCACGATCTGCTGGCGCAATGCGTCCTCAATCTGTTTGAACAAGGCGATGGGTGAGGAGCGATCGATGGAAAACATGGCGGAAGTCTAGCGTAAAAACATCACGGCGAGGAGCAACAGGATGGTCCCCATCACCAGATTGAATATGCGCTGGTTGCGGGGTGCTTTCAGCACATTGCGGATCGAGACACCGAACAGCGCCCACATCGTGTTGCACGGCATGCCCACCACGGTACCGATCACGGACACCAGCAGTGCGCTGGCGAGCATGTTGCTCTGCGGAGGCATAAAGACTGACGCCATGGTGACCGCCTTGAGCCAGCTTTTAGGGTTCAGTGCCTGAAACAGCACCGCCTGCGCAAACGACACCGCCCTCGGTGCGCTGGTTCCAGCCACCGAGGCGCCTGCAAGCTTCCAGGCCAACAACATCAGGTACAGTGCGCCCGCGATCCGCAGTAGCTGCTGCATCATCGGGTACGCGATGAACACGCTGCCCAGCCCCACGCACATGAGCATGGTCTGCACAAAGATGCCGACCTGGATACCGAGAATCACCGGCAGCGCGCCACGATAACCGAAATTGGCACCGGTGGTGGCCAGCATGACGTTATTCGGCCCGGGGGTGACGGACATCACAAAGCAATAGCTCATCAGGGGCAGGAGTTCAGTCATGGTATGCAGTCTTAGCGTGGAGAAGCCCCCAGTCTAGAAGCGCGGCGCGGCAGGGAAAAGACACAAAGCGCCACATACAAGCACATGCTGTATCAGTCGAACGATTGCTACAGTGGCGATTCGAATTGACCAGGTCTCGCTTGGCTTCAAGGGAGATTCTTGCCCAGCGTGAATGCGCCACCTGTAATGAGTCGCGAGCCTAGCTCCCTCAGCATGCAAGACATTCGTATGGCAGCACAAAGCCTCAAGCGCAGCCTCACGGCTCGTCGGACGTGATGTGAAGCGTCAGATACAGGAAGCCGTAGTAGGCGTATCAAGCCAATTTCCAATCGAGTGCCTCTGCCGTGATCTGTTACGTCCTCATAAGCAACCAACGCATCGCCATCTTCATGATGAACTTCGACTTCGGCCTTTGTACTCCAAAAATCCGACATTATTTCCAACGCCTCCGGCAGTCTCAGACCTGCTAGTTTGAGACCTCTAGATCGTATGAATGCGCGAAGTAATTTATCCATCTAATGTTCTATTTATTCAGATGTCTTGCTTTGCCGAAAGGAGCCTTTCCTTTGATGACTTAACGTCCATACCAGAAGCATTATTCAAGCGCGACAGGTCTTTATAATAGGTTGCGAAGATCAAACCTCTTGGTTCGGTCTCGTTGAGAATTCGAGCATTTTCTGTTTTTATGAAAAAGTCAGGGAGCATTCTCCATAATTTTTTTTGCAATCTCATCATTACTCATCCCTGCAAGGCAACGTCCAACTGCTCGAATTCCTTGTGCAGAGGTACTGTGATGCTGCTTCCCACCACCTTGCGCTACTACGAGCGAAATTCGAATGCCTTTTTCATTTGCGCGATCAGAGAATTCCTTTTGTGACGCAAAACTTACTGCCTCATCATTAGGATCTGCGAGCATAAAAATACGACGTCTATTATCGACCGTCACCCGATCAAGCTCGTCCAAAGAGTCGTAGATCTGACGGTAAGGAAGGCCGGTAGTATCCTGCCCGTTTCGTACCCATTGGGTACTGACGCTTGTCTTTAAGCGAGTCTTTAAAGAGACTGTGCCGCTCGAAATTGCAACACAATCCAGATCGGAGCGTCCGCTGGTCAACAATGCCCCCACTAGACCCCCGCCTCCGCTTTGTCCGACAACACTTATACGGTCGTATCCGAGCTCCGTTTTGATGGCGTCTACAGCTGCGTTGATGATTGCCGCTTCTCGCACTGAATGCCGATAAAGTGTTGTATTGCCAGTACTCCCGTACATGCCGGGGCGCCCAACCAAAATATAGGGCACGCCATTGACTGCGGCGTGACGGTTTGCGAGTGCAACTTGTGCCCGATAGCTATTCGCGCCATACCCTGGATTGGTCTTGTCGTTTCCGGCATTCATTTCAAGAACGATATCTCCCCAAAAATACAAAATGGCGGTCTTTCCAGAGATTGCGTTGTCACTTGGGAAGTAGCGAACACATTCATCAGTTGTTGCGATGCTGTCGCTGAATACACCTTTGTCTGTCCACTTCGCCGTGACCCATACAGAATTTGGTGTCTGATCACATTCAGCTTTGGACTTGTTGGGTGTACCTGAGATGATGTATTTCGGAGGGAAAATCTCGTCGTAGTTGGACGGCATAACTTGAGGCTGTCCGGCAATTGCAGGCGTGCATATTGCCGAAAATGCGACGGAAAACATGCTCGTCCTGGTCAGCAGCTTTAGTATGCTTGAGATTCTATTGAGAAAAGCAGATATTTCCTTGCGTTTTTGATCTGGTGGAAATAGTTGCATAGAACTCTGAGGTAAGGGGTTATGAATTTGAAGGACCGCTTCTGGCCGAGGCAGTGTAAAAACGTAAAACATTGGAAAATTCATGGGTAGGGAGACCCTTCCCAACATCGGGAAAATTGAATGCAGCCCGATCTGAGAGGTCGATTTTTCGATTGATTAAGAATTCCTGCGTTTTTACACAGCCTTGGCCGACAACAGCCATCCGCAGCCGGTTTCAGTGCCACCATCGCCCGGAAAACTGCCTCGTTCAATGATCGCATCAGGTTGAATCAATGTACCGCGTGCAATAACAAAAATCGACCAGTCCCTAAGAGCGCAGTGAATCCCAGCGGCGACACCCAATAGCCCTGCACGAACAATACCGTTCGTTTATCGATTGGTCAGATCGGCAAAGAACGAATCGCCTCCAATAGGAAATTTGCCGATTTGGGTGCAGGTCGGGAGCGATTGGTGATGGCGTAGACCTTGCTGACCGTGGGCAGGTCGATCCGGCGCATTTGTATCTCCTTATCTGCATGCCCCGCCGTGGCCGTGAAGTGATCGACCACCGCGATACCGATACGCGCCTCTACCAATGAACGCGCCAAGGTATAGGTCTGCACGGTGACCTTTACATTCGGCGGCGGGACAACGCCTGCCAACCACGTGGATACCGACGCTCCAAGATGGGAGCGGATATCAATCGAAATGAAGGGCTGTCCCGCAATGTCATCTGGCGTGACGGGCATGTCCAACTGTTCCTGCGACCACCAATTGGCCGGTGCGATGGCGTAAATATCGCAGTCGCACACGACGGTCGTGATCAGGTTGGGATGCGAGATCGGCTGCATTGTCAGAGCGATGTCGACCTCGTTGAGCAACAGCGAGTAAAGCAGTTCGCGGGTATGTGAGGCCGACAGCAGGCATTCCGAATGGGGATGTGCCTGGCACCACAATGCCACGGCCTTGGGTGCGAGGTGATGCGCGATGGCCGGCGTGGCCGCAATGCGCAGGGGCGCTTCGCTGCCATTGGAAAGATTGCCGACCACACGCCGTATGCGCGCCAATTGCTCATCAAAGGGTTGCAGCTCCTGCTGCAGACGCAATGCTTCCGACGTGGGAACCAGTTTCCCGCCGGAGCGAAGAAACAAGGCAAAGCCCACCGTTTGTTCGGCGTGTCGCAACATCTTGCTGATGGCCGGTTGCGTCACGTTGAGCAATCTTGCCGCCCCAATGGCGCTCCCGGTCTGCATGATGGCGCTGAAAATCTCGATATGACGCAAGCGCATGGCAGCTCCAGACAAGGGGAATCAAGTATATAACCGGAGGTTATGGGATAGCAATTTCTTCTCATTGGACGATGGCAATCCAGCTCTCCTATAGTCGACACATGCAAGGTGATGACTCGGCTTGCCCGATCATCCGACACCCGACAAGTCGACAATATCTAGGAGAAGATGCCAATGGAAAATACGCGATTGCAAAAAATGATCTGCCTGTCAGCGCTCTTTCTGGCATGGGCGGTGGGCTATGCTGACCGCATCGTCATGAGCACGGCAATCATACCGATCAGCAAGGAATTTGCACTTGATGCGCAGCAGGCGGGCATGGTGCTCAGTGCGTTCTATGTCAGCTATGCGCTCATGCAACTCATGGGGGGATGGCTGTCCGACCGTTACGGATCGCGCATCGTCGTTGTCATGTGTGTGGTGGCCTGGTCCTTGTTTACGGGGCTCACCAGCATCGCCTGGTCGTTTGCCTCACTACTGTTGATCCGTTTCCTGTTCGGCGCCGGAGAGGGATGTTTTTCCCCCGCCAGCTCGGTGACCGTCGCTGAAGTCTTTCCACAACAAGAGCGCGCGCGCGCCAAATCATTTTTGATTTCCACGGTGTTCCTCGGTAATGCCGTCGGATCAGGAATGGTGGCGCTGACGGTGGTCTATCTCGGCTGGCGCGGAACGTTTCATATCCTTGCGTTGGTGGGCATGATCGTTGCCGCGATCTTGTGGCTGGCACTCAGAGGCGGCATGGCCGGACAAAAGGGAAAAAGCGCCGAGCGCCCCAAAAACCAGCTGCGCGAGCTGATCAAGAACCCCACTGCATTGCGCCTGACCGCCATCTGGTTCTGTACCAGCATCGTCTATATCGGGATGATCTCCTGGATGCCATCCTTTCTCTTGAAGGTCTATCGCATCGATATGCTGCATCTGGGGATCGCCTCTGCGGTCCCCTATCTGCTGGCTTTTCTCGGCACCAATGTGGTGGGCTGGCTGCTGGACAAGCACGGCAAGGGTCGTGAGCGGGTCTTCATGATGGTTGGCGCACTGGGTTGCGCGGTGTTTCTGGCACTGATGATCTCGACCTCGGTCATCGAATTGGTGGTGCTCTACTGGACCTTGTGTCTGCTGTCATTCAACTTTGTCTACGCTACCGTGTTTTCGGTACCGCTGAAGCACTTCCCTTCCCATCTGATCGGCAGCGCCACCGGCCTGATGAATTTTGGCGGCCAGCTGGCAGGCTCGGTCGCCCCGGTGGTCATGGGCAGCCTGATCGTCGCGTTTCACGGTGCTTACCTGGCCGCCTTCTGGTTCCTGGTCGGTTCTGCCATTGTCTCCTTCCTCATTGCGATGACTTGGCGGCTGGCACCGCCATCGCTGCCCCTGCCCATCTCCCAGACGGCCTCATCCCACACCTCCTGATTTTTTAAAAACCACACGAGAAATACAGATGCATAACAGTCAAGCACTCGATCTGCTGATCACCGGCGGATCGGTCATCGATGGCAGCAAGGCGCCACGATTTCGCGCGGACATTGGCGTTCGCAATGGTCGCATTGTCGAAATCGGCAATCTATCGGATCGCCAGGCGACGCAAAGGATCGACGCCAGCGGGAAAATAGTAGCCCCCGGTTTCATCGATTCCCACACCCACGATGACCAGGCCGTGCTGTCGCAGCCCGATATGAGTTTCAAGATCTCACAAGGTGTCACCACGGTCATCACCGGCAACTGCGGCATCAGCATCGCGCCACTGCGTGCCGGCACGCCCATGCCGGCGCCGCTGAGCCTGCTCGATGACACCGACGGGACCCGCTTTGAAACATTCAGGAGCTACCTGGACGCCTTGCGGGCAAGGCCGTCGGCCGTCAACGTGGCGGCCATGGTGGGTCATTCAACCTTGCGTGTCATGACGATGGATTCGCTGGAACGAGAAGCGCGGCCAGATGAAGTCCGTGCCATGAACGCCTTGCTGGATGAGGCACTCGAGGCCGGCGCCATCGGTATTTCCACAGGCACCTATTACCCACCGGCTGCGCATGCGACGACCCAGGAAGTCATCGATGTGTGCCGCCCCATCAAGGGGACTGGCGCGCTTTACGTCACGCATATGCGCGACGAAGCCGACCAGTCGATGGAATCACTGGAAGAGAGTTTCCTGATTGGTCGCGAGCTGGATTCACCGGTGGTCATTTCGCATCACAAGTTGCAGCGTGCCCATAACTTCGGCAAGTCGGCCCAGACCCTGGCGCGCATACGCCACGCCATGCAATGCCAGTGCGTGGCCCTGGATTGCTATCCCTATAACGCCAGTTCCACCATGTTGCATCGGGATCCGAAGCGACTGGGAGGGCGCATATTGATCAGCTCGAGCAAGCCGCATCCGGAACAGGCCGGTCGGGACCTCGATGCGATCGCCGCAGAATGGGGCGTGAGCAAGGAAGAGGCCGCAACCCGCCTGCAACCTGCCAGTGCCATCTATTTCGGGATGGATGAAGGCGACGTGCGCAACATACTCGCTTTCGATGAAACCATGATCGGATCAGACGGCATCCCCACCGGTGAAAAGCCGCATCCCCGGTTGTGGGGGACCTTTCCCAGGATCCTGGGGCATTACAGCCGGGATCTGGGGCTCTTCGACCTGGAAGTCGCGGTCTGGAAAATGACCGGCCTGACGGCCCGCAATTTCAAGCTCGACGGACGCGGCACGCTTGAGATCGGTCATCACGCCGACATCGTGGTGTTCGACGCGGCAACGATTCGCGATACTGCCAGTTATGAAGCGCCGGCAGAACCCGCCCAGGGTATTGATGCGGTCATCGTCAATGGCGTGCTGACCTGGCAGCTCGGACGACACATGGGCGCAAGGGCGGGCAAGGTGATTACCCGTCATGGAGCGGACAAGCAACGCGACTGAGCGCCTTTACCTCTCCGAGCCCAGCACAGGACTGATCATGAAATATGCAACGACGGATGCTTTCCAGGTCAAGCGATGCGTACATGATCGTAGCGTGTCCAACTCCGCTGGCCGCAGGTCATGCCGATGCCGGAAACAAGCTATCCGCTCGCAAGCCAGGCCACCGAGGCTGACAGGCGGGCGGGGTGGTATTAGAGCTCTTGGAAAAAGACGGCGCCATTCAAATTAACTATTTGCCGCTGCCAGACTGCCAACTCGGGAGACTGTTTCATCGTCCAATAGATGCGCATTGTGTTTTTCATTTTTCGAGCGACCTCTCGTGCAAGTCCCAATCTATCCCGCGTAATTTACTCGCTATCGACGACCTGCTCGACGGCAGCCGCCGTACAGTGCAAATGCTGTCAGATCGTGTGGCTTTACCTTCCTCTTTGACGTAGCTGGCTGGTGCTTGAGCGGGGCGAACATCGCCCGGCACGGCCGGATTCTCCCTGGTAGACATCAACAATGGCGACAGCATTTCATCGTCCACGGAGAAGATGCTATTGTCGATGTGAATCGGTGACAATTGGTAATAAAGTGTCAATGTAAAATAATGCCAATGAGTAATTTTTAGGAAGGGGAATGGTGAAATATTCGGATTTTAAAATCGGAACGCGCTTGGCCATCGCATTCGCGATAGTGCTTTTTCTGCTGTGCATGATAGCGCTGGTGAGCTGGAAAGCCTTGGCGGCAAATAACGGGCGGGCCGAGGTCATCGTGGAAGAGAACAACGTCAAGATCGCCGCAGCCAACGCCATGCGCGGCTTCCTCAACACGGAAGTGCGTTCCTTGCGCAACCTCATTCTCTATACCGATGCCGACACGCGCCGCACCCAGAAGGACATCGTGCTCAAAGCACGCAAGCAATACGACGATACCTTCGCCAGGCTGCAATCACTAGTAAAGACCGAGGCGGCCAGGCAGCTAAGCGCCGCGATCGAATCCGACCGCGCCAAGCTCCGGCCGGGTTTCGACAAGGTGATTGCGTTGGCCGAGGCATCCAGCGAGAAGGAGGCGGCCAGTTACCTGCAGACTGCCGTGCAGGCGCCGCAGAATCAATGGTTCAACGACATCCAGGCAATGATCGAGCTGCAGGAAAAACAAAACCAGCAGAGCATCGGCGCCATGCGGTCAGACTACACCGTGACCCTGGAAATCCTGCTTGGCCTGACGCTGGCCGCAGTTGCCCTGGCCACCTTCTCTGCCTGGGTTGCCACGCATAGCATCACTGGCCCGCTGGGCCAGGCCGTGGCGGTGGCGCAGCGGGTCGCTGCGGGCGACCTGACAGCCGAGATCCGCCCCGCAAGCAAAGATGAGACCGGCATGCTGATCGCCGCGCTGCGGACCATGACCGATAACCTGACCGGCATCGTGCGCGAAGTACGTAGCGGTACCGACACGGTGGCCACCGCGTCGAGCCAGATCGCCACCGGCAATCTGGAACTGTCCTCGCGCACCGAACAACAGGCCAGTTCGCTGGAGGAGACCGCATCGGCCATGGAAGAACTGACCTCGACGGTCGGACATAATGCCAGCAACGCGCGCGAAGCCAGCGCGCTGGCTTCGCAGGCCTCCGAGATCGCGGCGCGGGGCGGCAGCGTGGTCGGTGACGTCATCCAGAAAATGGCCGGCATCAACGAATCGTCCAAACGCATCGTGGACATCATTTCCGTTATCGATAGCATTGCATTCCAAACCAATATCCTGGCGCTCAATGCCGCGGTCGAGGCGGCCCGGGCAGGCGAGCAAGGCCGCGGGTTCGCTGTGGTCGCCTCCGAAGTGCGCGGCTTGGCCCAGCGCTCGGCGGCAGCTGCCAAGGAGATCAAGGAACTGATCGACGACTCCGTCAGCAAGGTCGCCGACGGAAGCTCCCTGGTGACGCAGGCCGGTGCCACCATGCAAGAGGTGGTGCATAGCGTCAGGCAGGTGACTGACATCGTGCAGGAAATCAGTGTGGCCAGCCAGGAACAGACCGAAGGTATCGGCCAGATCAACACGGCCATGACACAGATGGACCAGGTCACGCAGCAAAACGCCGCCTTGGTCGAGCAAGCCGCCGCAGCGGCGGGCGCGCTGGAAGATCAAGCTGCCCGGCTGCGGCAAACCGTCAGCGTGTTCAAGGTCAAGGGCGACTGAAAAGTCATCGACCACGACGCTTGAAATGGCATCGTCTTTCCTGAAAGAGCCCAGCCGAAAAGGTGCGCTGCATATGGTCAACAGCGCACCGCAGCCGCCCCCCCCGTTCCCTATACAACCCTCTAGCGCAAGCGATAATGCCCGTCCAGCCGAGCACGCTGCGCATCCGGCCAAATAAATCCAGGCGAAGAAAATAGGAGATCAGGGAATGAGCAAAGGCAAGCAGGTGTTACCAATGTTGCCGCTATTGCTGGCCGCTATCGTCATCACGCCGATATCGGCGGCGCATGCCGGCAACGGCGAGACGCTCTACATGGGACGTTGCGCCATGTGCCACGGCGCTGATATCAAGGGAACCGGTCCGCTGGCGCGCAAGAGCAACCCGCCCACGCCGGACCTGACCACGCCGGCCTTCAAGCGGCGCCTGGCGGATTATCCGGGTGTGATCGTGTCGTCGGTTATCCTGCGTCCCAACGGTGATCTCATTCCCCGCACCCTGAAGGAAAACGGCTACAAGCTGGCGCCGCACGCCTGGTCGGTCAAGGATTTCCGCGATCTCAACGACTACATGGTGGCGGTCATCAACCGGTCGAAATAGGCCTGTACGGGTGACAGGTACTGCGCACCTCACCCGCCCGCCGCAGGTTCACCATGTTGTCCAGAACGATGAACTTGCTGGCTATGCCGGGGAGTGAGTCTTAAGCCAATCCTTGACCGCATCGTTCAGCCTGGTTTGCCAGCCCGGACCAGTGGCCTTGAAGGCCTCAAGGATCTCATCATCAAGGCGGATCGTCGTCGCAGTCTTGCGGCTCCCTACTGGCCGCCCCATTTTTTTGCGAGCCTGCTTGATGCCTTCCTGCATTTCTTCTTTGGTGAGAGGGCGATCATCTTCATCTTTGCCATCCCATTCATAGTAGCCATCAGGCGGCGGGATTTTCATGGCAAGCAATGCCTTTTCACGATTTGTCTGTGGTTTCGAGCCAGCCATAGTAACCCTCCGATTCAGTTTCGTTGGCAGCACGGAAGCTGATGATGCGCGCGGTATTGTCTCGCTCGACATGCACCAGCGTCAGCACTGCGAGGCGATCAAAAACATAAGCAAACGATTGAACGCGTTCTTCACCATTGCGGAAAACTGCAATGTCCAGGCGAATATCGCTATCCAGCACCAGTTTCGCATCGGCAAAGTCAAAGCCGTGCTTGGCAATGTTGCTTTTCCGCTTTTCTTCGTCCCATGTTAATGACGTCTCCATGGAGACATATTGTACTTACAAAAAGTTTCCACCACAAATTGCACCGAGGGGAATTTTTACAGGTGACAGGCCCTACTCCACCTCACCCACCAACAGATTCCGGTCATTGATGAGTCCAGCACTCTTGTGCGCACTCAGCTTCTTGTAGAAGGCAGCGCGACTCAATCCGACACTGGCCGCCGCACTGGCGACATTGCCGGCGTGCTGGCCCAGCGCCGTGACCAGGTAGTGCGCTTCGAACCTGGCCATGGCATCGGCATAGCCCAGCGCAGCGACGGCTGATGCCGATGCGTCATCCGCCACTGGCGCGACTGCCGCCGCCGGCGCAGAGGGCAAGCTGATGCCCAGCAGGAAGGCTATTCTGTCCTCATCCACCTCCCTGCCCTCCTGCGTGACCACCATCCGCTCCAGTACATTGCGCAACTGGCGCACATTGCCCGGCCAGTGATACTGCCCCAGCAGTTGCAGCGCCGCCTGGGTCAGCACGGGAACATGGCGCTCGATGCGCGAGCATATCTCGTCCAGCAGTGAATAGACCAGCGGCAGCAGGTCCAGCTGGCGCTCCCTGAGCGGTGGCAATGCGATGGGCAGCACATTGAGCCGGTAGTACAGGTCGGCCCGGAATTTCCCCGCCTCCACCAGCGCCGGCAGGTCGGCCGAGGTGGCGGCGATGATGCGCACGTCCACCGGAATGATGCGGTTGGAACCGATGGGCTCGATCTCCTGTTCCTGGATGGCGCGCAGCAGCTTGCTCTGCAGGATCAGGGGCATGTCGCCGATCTCATCAAGGAACAACGTGCCGCCGTCGGCCAGTTCGAACTTGCCCTTGCGCCCCTTGCGCTCGGCACCGGTGTAGGCGCCGGCGGCGGCGCCGAAGAATTCCACTTCCAGCAAGGTGTCGGGAATGGCCGCGACATTGACGCTGACCAGCGGCCGCGTGGCGCGGGAGGAGGCGGCGTGGATGGCGTGGGCCAGCAATTCCTTGCCGGTGCCGGTCTCGCCCAGCAGCAGGGTGGCGGCGTCGGACTGGGCTGCCAGGCGCGCCAGTCGCTTGACGTCCAGGGTGGCCGCGCAATTGCCGATGAAGCTGGCGAAGGTGTACTTGGCCCGGCGCGTCTGCTCCAGGCTGCGGTGCGCACTGGCCAGCTCTTCGCGGATGCGGTCGTAGTGGGCAAACAGGGGGGTGAGCGTCTTGAGCTCATCAAAGAGCGCAAACCCCACCGCGCCCACGCAGTTGCCTTCGTCATCACGGATCGGCAACCGGATCACGATCATCGGATCCTGCCGCGTCTCCATCAGGTCCAGCAGGATGGGCTTGCCCGTCTCCACCACCTCGCGCAACAGGCTGTTGGGAACGACCTTCTCGCAATCCAGTCCGATGGCTTTCTGCGGATCTTCAAAGCCGAAGCGCGTGGCGTAGCGCTGGTTGATCCAGACCACACGGGCCTGGGCGTCCACCACGATGGTGCCTTCGCTGAAATTCTCCAGCGTGCGGAACAGCGACTCCATGGCCCGCCGCGCCACGACGTCGTAATTGGTCAGCACACCGGCCTCTTCGGTGGATAACATAGCAGTAGCACCTTTCTCTTTTTCGAGAATTATCTCCGATCGGAGACATAAATCTTCAAATAATTCTCGATATTGAGAATTTCAGCGCGCATTTGGCCGGATTCCACGGCATCCGGCCTGCAATTCCGATGGCATGGTTGTTGCCATTGGTGGGGGTACGGGCGGGTTTTCCTCGTCCCGTGCATCTTAAAAAAACTACCGGAGACGCAATGTCACTCATTATTGTTATCGCCGCCCTCGCCTTCCTGATGCTCGCCGCCTATCGCGGCTACAGCGTCATCCTGTTCGCCCCATTGGCGGCACTGGGGGCGGTCCTCCTCACCGACCCGTCTGCCGTGGCGCCGGCCTTCGCCGGCATCTTCATGGACAAGGTGGTCGGCTTCCTGAAGCTCTACTTCCCGGTCTTCCTGCTGGGTGCGGTCTTCGGCAAGGTAATCGAACTGTCGGGCTACTCCCGCGCCATCGTGGCCGCGGCCATCCGCTATATCGGCAGCGCCCGCGCCAACGCCGTGATCGTGGCGGTCTGCGCCCTGCTGACCTATGGCGGCGTGTCGCTGTTCGTGGTGGTCTTTGCGGTCTACCCGTTTGCGGCCGAGCTCTACCGTCAGAGCGATATTCCCAAGCGCCTCATGCCCGGCGCCATCGCGCTGGGGGCCTTCTCGTTCACGATGGATTCGCTGCCGGGTACGCCGCAGATCCAGAACATCATCCCCACCACCTTCTTCAAGACCACCTCGTGGGCCGCGCCCATGCTGGGCGTGATGGGTGCGCTCTTCATCATCGCCGTCGGCATGAGCTATCTTGAATGGCGCCGTCGCGCGGCCCTCAAGCGCGGCGAAGGCTACGGCAGCAATCTCTCCAACGAACCGGAACCGGTGCAGACCACCTCCCTGCCCCATCCCCTGCTGGCGATTACGCCGCTGGTGCTGGTGGGGGTCGCCAACTTCGTGCTGACGCGGATGATCCTGCAGTGGTATGGCGCGCAAACCGAAGTCGCGCTGCCCGGACTGGCCAAGCCCGTGAGCGTCCCGACGGCCTCCATGGTCGGTATCTGGGCGGTGGAAGGCGCCTTGTTGCTGGGCATTGTCTTTGTCGTGGTAACGGCCTTCAAGACCGTGCGCGAGCGCTTTGCCGAAGGCAGCAAGACGGCCGTGGGCGGTGCCCTGCTGGCCTCGATGAACACCGCCTCCGAATACGGCTTTGGTGGCGTGATTGCGGCCCTGCCCGGCTTCCTCGCGGTGAGCCACATGCTCAAGAGCGTGCCCGATCCACTGGTCAATGCGGCGGTCTCGGTGAGCTCGCTGGCCGGCATCACCGGTTCGGCATCGGGTGGGATGAGCATCGCCCTGGCCGCCATGAGCGAAAACTTCATCCAGGGTGCGCAGGCGGCTGGCATCCCCCTGGAAGTCCTGCACCGCGTGGTCGCCATGGCCAGTGGCGGCATGGACACCCTGCCGCACAACGGCGCCGTCATCACCCTGCTGGCCGTGACCGGCCTGACCCACCGCGAATCCTATCGCGACATCTTCGCTGTCACCGTCATCAAGACGCTGGCGGTGTTCTTTGTCATCACGGTCTTCTATCTGACCGGCCTGGTCTGATCCATCGGGGAAACAACATGAGCTCTCTCAACGGAAAAACCGCCCTGGTCACCGGCTCCACCAGCGGCATCGGCCTGGGCATCGCCACGGTGCTGGCGCAGGCCGGCGCCAATATCGTCCTCAACGGCTTCGGCGACAGCCGGGCCGCTATCGACGCGATTGAATCGGCCGGCGTCCAGGTCATCCACCACCCCGCTGACATGCGCAAGCCGCAAGAGATCGACGCGATGTTTGGCGCCGCCATGGAAAGATTCAGCACCGTCGATATCCTGGTCAACAATGCCGGCATCCAGCACGTGGCACCCATCGAGACATTTGATCCGCAGCAATGGGATGACATCATCGCCATCAACCTCAGTGCCAGTTTCCACACCACGCGCCTGGCCCTGCCCGGCATGCGCGCCGGCAACTGGGGACGCATCATCAACATCGCCTCGGTGCATGGACTGGTGGGCTCTACCGGCAAATCCGCCTACGTGGCGGCCAAGCATGGCCTGATCGGGCTGACCAAGGTCACCGCACTGGAAACGGCCAGGACCGGCGTGACCTGCAACGCCATCTGCCCGGGCTTCGTGCTGACCCCGCTGGTGCAACGGCAGATCGACGACCTGGCGGCGGCCCAGCAGCTCTCGCCGGAACAGGCCCAGGCCCAGTTGCTGGGAGAGAAGCAGCCTTCCGGCCAGTTCGTGACCCCGGCTGAGCTGGGCCAGCTGGCCCTGATGCTGTGTTCGCCATTCTCCGCCCAGGTACGCGGCGCGACCTGGGTAGCCGATGGCGGCTGGACCGCCCAGTAAGCCGCCGCCACGCGCGCTATCCCGCTTCATCCCATTGCCATCCACCACTGCGAGACTCCACCATGCAAACCCAGGAAAACAGCTTCTCCCACGTCAAGCCCGGCGACACCTCCTTCGTCGGCGGCGGCCTGCGTGACTTCTTCACCTATCGTGACCTCGGCATTGCCAAGGCCACCGGCGGCAAGGTCATCGCCCATCTGGTACGCGCCAACAATGCGCCGGAAGAAGGCACCGGCTGGCACATCCACGAGGCGCAATTCCACATCGTCTACATGCTCAAGGGCTGGGCGAAGTTCCCGGCCGACTTCACCAGCGTGGACGTGGAAGGCCCTTGTGCGGTGCCGGCGCCGGGCAAGTGGTAATGCGCTGAGCAGCTGATGACCCCGGGCAGCGACATATGTTGCCCGAGGTCATCAGATGTTGCCCGTCAAGCATCCCGGCAGACGACCGCATCCACACTCTCCCCTACGCATGCCCAGGCCAATATCCGGCTATCCCGCCCCGCAAGAGGTCTGACAACGTATCAGGCTTTGCCTGATTCCATTCCCCCCCGCCCGGGCGCATGATGCCGATATTCAAAACAATAAGACGGTCTGCGGTGACGGGAGAACAGCGGTGGCGAAATCAGGGAATTTCCACACATCAAGTTTCATCGCCTACTTTGTCGGCGCGATCTGCGCTGCCTTGCTGGGCATCGAAATCTGGAATGCCTGGAAAGCGCGCGAGATCCAGCTCCAGGAAACCTACGCGGCAGTCAACAACGTTTCCTCCGCACTGGCGCAGCACGCCAACGAGACCTTCAAGGAAGCCGACATCGTGCTGACCGGCATGACCGAACGCGTGCGCCATGATGGCGTGGGCCCGGCATCGCTGGCCCGCCTCCACAAGCTGCTGGTCGACCACGTGCGCGAGCTGCGCTCCCTCAACGGCCTGTTCGTCTATGACCAAAACGGCAAGTGGCTGGTCACCTCGCAAGACACCCTGCTGACGCAATACAACAACGCCGACCGCGAATATTTCCAGTACCACCGCGACCACCCCGACCTGATGTCCCACGTCGGGCCGCCCGTGATCAGCCGCTCCACCGGGAAATGGATCTTCACCATCAGCCGCCGCATCAACAAGCCCGACGGCAGCTTTGGCGGTGTCGCCCTGGCCACCATCAACTCGGATTACTTCCAGGCGTTCTACCACCGCTTCGAGATCGGTAGCGAAGGTGCCTTGTCGATGAGCCTGATGAATGGCATCACGCTCTATCGCCGCCCCTTGCGCGAGGACTCGATCGGGCTGGACCTGAGCAACCAGCCGATCTATCGGGACTTCGTGTTGCAGACCAAGGATGACGTGGCGCTCATTACCTCGCCCATCGATGGCACCACCCGCTACGTCAGCTTCAAGCGCGTGGAAGACTACCCGCTCTTCGTTATCGCTGCCTTGTCCAAGGACGAAGCCCTGGCCGCCTGGGCCGGCAATACCCTGGTGCGCTCGATCTTCGTGCTGACCGGGCTGATCCTGGTGGCGTTCTTCGGACACCGGCTCCATATCAGCGCCAAGTCCCGCGAACTGGCCGAGCGACGCCTGCGCCAGGCCAAGCGCAAGCTGGCCTCGCTGAATCGCTCGCTGGCCCAGTTGGCCCTGCACGACGGACTCACCGCGCTGGCCAACCGCCGCTACTTCGACCAGACACTGGAGGCCGAAATGAGCCGCGCCTACCGCACCGAGGGCAGCCTGTCGCTGCTGATGATCGATGTCGATTTCTTCAAGCTCTACAACGACCGCTACGGCCACCAGCAAGGCGATAACTGCCTGAAGAAAATCGCGGATGCGATAGAAACCTGCGTGCGCCGCCCCGGCGACCTGGCCGCGCGCTATGGCGGCGAGGAGTTCGGCGTGATCCTGCCGGGCTGTTCGCGCGAGGGCGCGCAGCAGATTGCGAACCTGATCTGCGAGACGGTCCGGTCACTGCAACTGCCGCACGAGAGCAGCGCTTCGGGCATTGCCACGGTCAGCGTGGGCGTGGCCACAGCGGACCCCCCCCCCTCGGAACATTGCGCTGCGCAACTGCTCAGCGCCGCCGATGCCGCGCTCTATACGGCCAAGTCGAGCGGCCGTGACCGCGCGATCTGGTTCACGCCCGACCTCACGACGCAGGACCTGGCCTTGTAACGCGGCGTCGCTCAGAACCCTTCCAGCACCACCTTGCCGCGCGCCCGGTTGGATTCCAGCAGGGCATGGGCGCGACGCAGGTTCTCCACGTTGATCGTGCCGAGATGCTCGCCGGTAGTAGTGCGCAGCACGCCCTCGTCGATCAGCGCCGCAACCCGCTCCAGCAGGGCATGCTGGGCGATCATGTCGGCCGTCTCGAAGAGCGAGCGCGTAAACATCAACTCCCAATGCAGCGAAATGCTCTTGCGCTTGAGCGGCACCGCATCCAGCGTGGCCGGATCATCGATGAGTGCCAGCTGCCCCTGCGGCGCCAGTACCTCGACGATCTGCGCATAGTGCTGCTCGGTATGGGTCAGGCTGATGACGATGTCGACCGCGCCCAGGCCGATCTGCTCCAGCTGCGGCTTGAGCGGCTGGCTGTGGTCGATCACATGGTGTGCGCCCAGTTCGGTGACCCACTGCGCGGTCTCGGGACGCGAGGCGGTGCCAATCACGGTCAGCTGCGTCAGCCTGCGCGCCAGCTGCGTCAGCATGGAACCCACACCACCAGCAGCGCCAATGATAAGCAGGCTGCGTCCCTGCCCGCCCTGCTCCGGCACACCCACGCGATCGAACAGCAGCTCCCAGGCCGTGATGGCCGTGAGTGGAATGGCCGCAGCATCGGCGTATCCGAGGCTGGCCGGCTTGGGTCCGACGATGCGCTCATCGACCAGCTGCAACTCGCTGTTGGAGCCTGGCCGCGTGAGGGCACCGGCGTAGAACACCTCGTCGCCGGCCTTGAACAACGTTACCTCCGCCCCCACCGCACGCACCACCCCGGCAGCATCCCAGCCCAGCACGCGCGGCTCCTTGACGGCCACGCCGGCGCGGATCTTGGTATCGACGGGGTTGACCGAGATCGCCCTTACCTCCACCAGCAAATCACGCGGGCCGGGCGCGGGGGCGGGCAGGTCGATCTCGACCAGGGCATCGGGATGCGCGATGGGCAGACCGTGCTGGAGGTAGGCAATGGCTTTCATGAATAATCCTTTTGACGACGCTGAATGGAAAAAAATCGGGGCTAGACATGCCCAGACCTGCATCTTAGGCCGCAGCGCTACGCCGAAACAGCCGTCCCGCCCAGAAAGACTTTCCTCCTGAAGACGAAAATGCTCAGCCCGGCAGGTTGCGCTTGATCACTGCGGCCAGCTTGTCGAAGGCGCGGGCGATCTCGTCATTGGGCACGCTGGCATAGCCCAGCAGCAGGCCGCGCCGTGCGCCGCGTGCATGCATGTAGTAGCGCGACAGCGGACGCACGATGATGCCCGCCTGCAGCGCCTGTTCGCAGATGAGCACGTCGTCGCATTCCGGCGGCAGGCCCAGCACCAGGTGCAGGCCGGCCTCGCCGCCGGTGATGGTCATCTTCTCGCCGAAGTGGCGGTTGATCGAGGCTTGCAGCAACTTCAGGCGTTCGGCATAGAGCACGCGCATCTTGCGGATGTGCGAGGCGAAATGGCCCTCGGCCATGAAGTCGGCCAGGGTCGCCTGCAGGAACACCTGGCCATTGCGATAGAGCTCGGCAATGCCGGTGGAGAAGGCCCGCGCCAGCGACTCCGGCACCACCAGGAAACCGATGCGCAAGCCCGGGAACATGATCTTGCTGAAGGTGCCCATGTAGAGCACCCGGTCCTGGGTATCCATGCCCTGCAGCGAGGCCAGCGGCCGGCCGCCGTAGCGGAATTCGCTGTCGTAGTCATCCTCGATGATCCACACCTTGTGGGTGGCCGCGTACTCCAGCAGCATGCGCCGCCGCGACAGGCTCATCACCATGCCCAGCGGGTACTGGTGCGAGGGGGTGGTGCAGATGAAGCGCGGTGGCCGGCGCAGGTTGGCCAGGCGCATGCGCATGCCCTCCTGGTCCACCGCGATCGGCACCGAGTGGATGCCCAGCGAATTGAGCACGCTGCGCGTGCCCCAGTAGCACGGGTCTTCCACCCAGGCGCTGTCGCCATGCTCGCCCAGCAGCTTGACCACGATGTCGATGGACTGGTGGATGCCGGTCGTGATGAGCACCTGCGAGGCCGTGCAGTTGACCGAGCGTGCCACCCGCAGGTATTCGGCCACCTGCTCGCGCAGGCCTGCATAGCCGGCGCCGGGGCCATAGGTCAGCAGGTCCGAATTGGAACGGCGCCAGTGCTTGTTCTGCAGGCGCCCCCAGACCTTGTGCGGCACGCAGGTGACGTCCGGCACGCCGGGCATGAAGGCGCCCCATTGCCGCTCGCCCACGCCCGCCTGGCGCGTGAGCATGGCGCCGCGCGCCGACAGCTCGGACTTGCCGGACGGGTCGGTCAGCGCGGCGTTGCGCTCGACCGCATCGGGGATCTGGTCCGGCTCGGTATCGGCCACGAAGGTGCCGGCGCCGGTGCGGCTCTCCAGGTAGCCCTCGGCCAGCAATTGCTCGTAGGCATAAGTGACCGTGTTGCGCGAGGTCCCCAGTTCCACGGCCAGGTCGCGCGAGGAGGGCAACTGCATGCCCGCCGGCAGCGTCTGCGCCAGGATCGCCTCGCGGATCAACTGGTAGATCTGCCGGTTCACGGGGGTGGCGGCAGCCGGTTTCGCTGCGTTGCTTTCGCGGCTGCCGGTCGCACGCCCCTTGGCGACAGCCGCCTTGGACGAGGGACGATTGATGCGCAGCAGCAGATAGTCGGACAAGGAAGCGAGTTTCAAGTGGCACCATCAAATATTTGAAATTGGCTCTATATTACAGTGCCACTTGGGTTTTATATTGTTTCCCGATCCAGGAATTTTCGCGCCGCGATGGCGCCACTCAACGAAGCAAGAACGGAGCAAACAATGACCAGCAAGGCCAGCAACCAAGCGCTGCAAGAACGTAAGAATGCCGCTACCCCGCGCGGCGTGGGCGTGATGTGCGACTTCTACGCCGAACGTGCCACCAATGCCGAGCTGTGGGATGTCGAGGGCCGCCGCTTCATCGACTTTGCCGCCGGCATTGCCGTGTTGAATACCGGCCACCGCCATCCCAAGCTGCTCGACGCCATGCGCGCGCAGATGGAAAAATTCACCCACACCGCCTACCAGATCGTGCCCTACGCCAGCTACGTGGAACTGGCCGAGCGCATCAACGCGGTGACCCCGGGCGACTATCCCAAGAAGACCGCCTTCTTCTCCACCGGCGCCGAAGCCGTCGAAAACGCCATCAAGATCGCCCGCGCCCACACCGGCCGTCCGGCCATCATCGCCTTCGCGGGCGGCTTCCATGGCCGTACCATGATGGGCATGGCACTGACCGGCAAGGTGGCGCCGTACAAGCTGGGCTTCGGTCCCTTCCCGGGCGAGGTATTCCACGCCCCCTACCCCAATGCGTTGCACAACATCAGCAGCGACGACGCGCTGGAGGCCGTCAAGGGTCTCTTCAAGAGCGACGTCGATCCCAAGCGCGTGGCGGCCATCATCCTGGAACCGGTGCAGGGCGAAGGCGGCTTCTATGCCGCACCCGCCGAGTTCATGCGCGGCCTGCGTGCGCTGTGCGACGAGCACGGCATCCTGCTGATCGCCGATGAAGTGCAGAGCGGCTATGGCCGTACCGGCAAGCTCTTCGCGATGGAACACTACGATGTCCTGCCCGACCTGATCACCATGGCCAAGAGCCTGGCCGGTGGCATGCCGCTGTCGGCCGTCAACGGTCGCGCCGAGGTCATGGATGCCCCCGCCCCCGGCGGCCTGGGCGGCACCTATGCCGGCAACCCGCTGGCGGTGGCCTCGGCCCTGGCCGTGCTGGACGTGATGGCCGAGGAAAACCTGGTGGCGCGCGGCGCACGCCTGGGCGACAAGCTCAAGGAACATCTCAAGGAACTGTGCTCGGCCGTGCCGCAGATCGGTGAGGTGCGCGGCGTGGGTGCCATGGTGGCCGTCGAGTTCCTCGACCCGGCCAGCGGCAAGCCGGATGCGGAGTACGCCAAGAAGGTCCAGCAACATGCACTGCAACATGGCCTGCTGCTGCTGACCTGCGGCAGCTACGGCAACGTCATCCGCTTCTTGTTCCCGTTGACGATTCCCGATACCGTCATGGATGAGGCACTGGGCATCCTGACGGCGGCGATGAAGCTGGCCTGAGTCTTGCATTGCACCAAGCTGTTAGAAAAGCACATTGGGTAGACGGGCCGGACGATGAATCCGGCCTCGCGTAAAAGAGAGCAAGCGAGAGGACGAATGATGGCAGCTTATGCGATGAAGCAAGCGGTGCAGGAGGCAGCGCCCGCACGTGGCGAGGCCAGCGATACGCTGGTGCAGTTCTGCGGCGTGAAGAAGACCTATGACGGCGAGAACCTGATCGTCAAGAACCTCGATCTGGATATCCGTCGCGGCGAGTTCCTGACCCTGCTGGGCCCCTCGGGATCGGGCAAGACCACTTGCCTGATGATGCTGGCCGGATTCGAATTCCCCACCGGCGGCGAGATCCGCCTGGACGGCCAGTTGCTCAATCGTGTGCCACCGCACAAGCGCAACATCGGCATGGTGTTCCAGAATTACGCACTGTTCCCGCACATGACCATCGCCCAGAACGTGGCCTATCCGCTGTCGGTGCGCAAGATGGATCGTGCCACCCGCGAAGCCAAGGTCAAGCAGGCGCTGGACATGGTGCAGATGGGCAAGTTCGGCGAGCGCTATCCGACCCAGCTCTCGGGCGGCCAGCAGCAGCGCGTGGCGCTGGCGCGCACGCTGGTGTTCGATCCCCAGCTGGTGCTCATGGACGAACCGCTGGGCGCGCTGGACAAGCAGTTGCGCGAACACATGCAGCTCGAACTGAAGGCCCTGCACAAGCGCCTGGGCGTGACCTTCGTCTACGTCACCCACGACCAGAGCGAAGCGCTCACCATGTCGGACCGCGTGGCCGTCTTCGACCAGGGCGTGATCCAGCAACTGGCACCGGTGACCGAGCTCTACGAATTCCCCGACAACCAGTTCGTGGCCAACTTCATCGGCGACAACAACCGCTTCAAGGGCAGTGTCGACTCGGTACAGGGCGAGCATTGCAGCGTGCGCCTGGCCGATGGCACCCTGCTGACCGGCCTGAACGTACACCGCGCCCAGGCCGGCCAGGCTGTCACGGCCTGTGTGCGTCCCGAACGCATCCGCCTGGCCGCCGGCGGCAGCGCCGAACCCAATGCAGTACGCGCCACCATCGCCGGGCTGATCTACTTCGGCGACCACGTGCGGGTGTGCTGTAGCGTCAGCGGCCAGGAGGATTGCTTCGTGAAGCTGTCGCTGTCCGATCCGGCGCTCTCCGGTTTGACCGAGGGCAGTGCAGTGGTGCTGCACATCGGGCAGGATTACCTGCGCTGCTTCCTGTGAAGGCTGCAGTCTTGTGCTTGCATCGATTCGGTAGTTGCCCGCAGAGGCTTACCCATTGAGGACGAACGGTAGCCGGTGGAAGTCGAAGCAGCGCCTGTTTTCCGTTTTTCGGAACCCGTTTTTTGCAGTTCCATTTGTTAGTTTTTAGGCAGCACCAGATTGCCAAGCAGTTCGATCCAACTCAACACTGTCAACAAGCACGATAACCAACGAGGAACAACGATGAAACGCCTGACCCCTGCCCTGCTGTCCCCGCTCGCCCTGGGCCTGCTGTTTTCCGGCGCGGCCGCTGCCGCCGAACTGACCGTGGTCAACTTTGGCGGCGCCAATGCCAACGCCCAGAAGGCCGCCTATATCGAGCCCTTCCAGAAGAGCACCGGCACCAAGATCGTGACCTCCGAATTCAACGGTGAACTGGCCAAGCTCAAGGCCATGGTCGAAGCCAAGAAGGTCAGCTGGGACGTGGTGGAAATCGACGGCGGCGACCTCAACCGCGCCTGTGACGATGGCCTCATCGAAAAGCTCGACCTGGCCAAGACCATCAAGAAGGATGACTTCATCCCCGAAGCCACCGTGAGCGAATGCGGCGTGGGTGCCTTCGTCTGGTCCACCGTGCTGGCCTACAACGCCGACAAGCTCAAGACTGCACCGACCGGCTGGGCCGATTTCTGGGATACCAAGAAATACCCCGGCAAGCGCGGCATGAAGAAGAGTGCCCAGTTCAACCTGGAGTTCGCGCTCATGGCCGATGGCGTGCCGACCAAGGACGTCTACAAGGTACTGGCCACCAAGGAAGGCGTGGAACGCGCCTTCAAGAAGCTGGACCAGTTGAAGCCCAACATCCAGTGGTGGGATGCCGGCGCGCTGCCGGCCCAGTTCCTGGCCTCGGGTGACGTGGTCATGGCCAACGCCTACAACGGCCGTATCGATGCCGCCCAGCGCGAAGGCAAGAACCTCAAGGTGGTCTGGGCCGGCAGCGTCTACACGCTGGATTACTGGGTGATCCCGAAGGGTTCGCCGAACAAGGCCCTGGGCGAGAAGTTCATCGCCTTCGCCAGCCAGCCCGAGACCCAGAAGACCTACGCCAACAACATCGCCTACGGTCCCGTCAACAAGGGTGCCCTGAAGCTGCTGGACGCCAAGACCCTGGCCAACCTGCCGACCTCGCCCACCAATGCCAAGGATTCGGTGCAGCTGAGCCTGCAGTTCTGGACCGACCACGGCGAGGAACTGGAACAACGCTTCGCCGCCTGGGTCGCGAAGTAACAGGTCCGATGCAACCGCTGTCCCCCCACTACCGTTCGTCCTGAGTAGCGGCGCAGCCGCGTATCGAAGGAGCGCGCCGTCTTTTCGCCTTCGATACAGCCCTCTGGGCCTACTCAGTCCGAACGGTAGTGGGTATTCAAACAGCAGTTGCATTGGCCCCGTAACGGCGCACCAGATTTTTCAGGAACCGTTGCGTTGAACACTGCTGCTACCGGATTACCGAGACATGACCACCATCGCCACCCGCTCCACTGCCGCCATGCCCCTGGCCGAACCCGACCCGCAGCAACTCAAGCGCGACCTGCGCGCCGCCCAGACCCGCAAGCGAATGGGGGCGCTGGCGCTGATTGCGCCGCTGGCCATCTTCCTGCTGCTGACCTTCGTCGCCCCCATCGTGGCGCTGTTGCAGCGCGCGATCGAAAACCCGGAAGTCGCCGCCACCCTGCCGCACACCGTCGCCGTGCTCGCCAAGTGGGACCGCAAGGCGGCCCTGCCCGACCAGGCCTACGCCGCCCTGGCCGACGACCTGGCCCGTGCCAAGGAAGACACCACCGCCGGCAACCTGGCACGCCGCATCAACATCGAATTGCCGGGCTCGCGCTCGCTCATCATGGGCACCACCCGCGCCATGCCGCTGCGCGATGCCGAGGGCAAGCCACTGGCGCCCGCCGCCGCGCGCGACGCCATCATTGCCATCAATGCGCAATGGGGACAACCGGATGTCTGGCGCGTGATCGCCCAGAACGGCTCGGTCTATTCCCCCTATTACCTGCTGGCCTCGCTGGACCTGCGCCAGAACGTGTTCGGCGACATCGAGGCCGCCAGCCCCGATACCGCCATCTATCGCACCATCTTCGGCCGCACGCTGTGGATGAGCGCAGTGGTGACCTTCTTCACCCTGCTGCTGGCCTATCCGCTGGCCTACTGGCTCTCCACCATGCCGGAGCGCCGCGCCAACCTGTTGATGATCCTGGTGCTGATCCCCTTCTGGACCTCCATCCTGGTGCGGGTCGCCGCCTGGATCGTGCTGCTGCAGTCCGAAGGCCTGGTCAACAAGGCCCTGATGCTGGCGGGCCTGACGCAGTCGCCGCTGGAACTGGTGTTCAACCGGGTCGGCGTGTATATCTCGATGACCCACATCCTGCTGCCCTTCATGATCCTGCCGCTCTACAGCGTCATGAAGTCGGTGCCGCCAACCTACCTGAAGGCCGCCGTCTCGCTGGGCAGCCATCCCTTCGCCGCGTTCTGGCGCGTGTACGTGCCGCAGACCTATCCGGGCGTGGGCGCGGGCGTGCTGCTGGTGTTCATCATGGCCGGTGGCTACTACATCACGCCGGCCCTGCTGGGTGGACCCAACGAGCAGATGGTGAGCTACTTCATCGCCTACTTCATCAATACCACCATCAACTGGGGCATGGCCTGCGCGCTGGGTGCGCTGCTGTTGAGCGCCACGCTGGTGCTGTATAGCGTCTATCGCCGCTTTGCCAAGGTCGACGTGGGCATCGGCTGATCCGATCAACCCGATCACCCCGTCCACGACAAGAATCCCGGAGAACGCCATGACCAAACCGCCTCTTTTTCCACCCTACACCTCGCTCGTCGAACGGGCCTGGTTCTTTGCCTCGCGCAGCTTCAACCTGCTGGTGCTGCTGTTCCTGGTGCTGCCCATCCTGGTGATGATCCCGCTGTCGTTCTCCGACAGCAGCTTCCTGATGTACCCGATCAAGGGTTTCTCGCTGCGCTGGTACCAGAACCTGTTCGCCTCCGATGACTGGATCCGTGCCGCCCAGAACAGCTTCATCGTGGCCCCGGCGGCGACCGTCATCGCCACCGTCCTGGGGACGCTGGCCGCCGTCGGCCTGAACAAGGCCGACTTCCGTGGCAAGGGCATCCTGATGGCCGTGCTGATCTCGCCCATGATCGTGCCGGTGGTAGTGGTCGGGGTGGGCGTGTACATGTTCTTCGCCCGCATCGGCCTGGCCGACAGCTACCTCGGCCTGATCCTGGCGCACGCCGCGCTGGGCGCGCCCTTCGTGGTGACCACCGTGCTGGCCACGCTGCAGGGCTTCAACCATAACCTGGTGCGCGCCAGCCTGAGCCTGGGCGCCAGCCCGCTGCGGACCTTCTTCCGCATCACCCTGCCGGTGATCGCACCGGGCCTGATCTCGGGGGCGCTGTTCGCCTTTGCCACGTCCTTCGACGAAGTGGTGCTCACCCTCTTCGTGGCCGGCCCCGAGCAAGCCACGCTGCCACGCCAGATGTTCGCCGGCATCAAGGACAACATCAGCCCGACCATTGCCGCGCTGGCGACCATCCTGATCATTTTCTCGACCTGCCTGCTGCTGGCCCTGGAGTGGCTGCGCGGGCGCAACAAGGCGGCGGCGCGTTTCTAAGCCGCTGCCTATCCCACGGAGACCCGATATGCTGCAACTCAACGACCCTTCCCTGCTGCGCCAGCAAGCCTATGTCAACGGTGCCTGGTGCGACGCCGACGGCGGCGCCACGCTGGCGGTACACAATCCCGCCAATGGTGAGCTGGTGGGCCATGTCCCGCTGATGGGCGCGACCGAAACGCGCCGCGCCATCGAGGCCGCCAACGCCGCCTGGCCGGCCTGGAAGAAGAAGACCGCCAAGGAACGCAGCGCCATCCTGCGCCGCTGGTACGAGCTGATGCTGGCCCATGCCGATGACCTGGCCCTGATCATGACCACCGAACAAGGCAAGCCGCTAGCCGAGGCGCGTGGCGAGATCGGCTATGCCGCCTCCTTCATCGAATGGTTCGCCGAGGAAGGCAAGCGCACCTACGGCGACACCATCCCCTCGCCGTCACCGACCAGCCGCATCGTGGTGGTCAAGGAAGCCATCGGCGTCTGCGCGGCGATCACGCCGTGGAACTTCCCGGCCGCGATGATCACCCGCAAGGCCGGCCCGGCCCTGGCCGCCGGCTGCCCGATGGTCTTGAAGCCGGCCGAAGCCACGCCCTTCTCGGCACTGGCCCTGGCGGTGCTGGCCGAGCGCGCCGGCATCCCGGCGGGCATCTTCAGCGTCGTCACCGGCACGCCCAAGGAGATCGGCGGCGAGATGACCGCCAACCCCATCGTGCGCAAGATCAGCTTCACCGGCTCCACCGCCGTGGGCAAGCTGCTGATGCAACAGAGTGCCTCCAGCATCAAGAAGCTCTCGCTGGAGCTGGGCGGCAATGCCCCCTTCATCGTCTTCGACGACGCCGACCTGGATGCGGCCGTGGAAGGCGCGATCGCCTCCAAGTACCGCAACGCCGGCCAGACCTGCGTGTGCGCCAACCGCCTCTACGTGCAGGATGGCGTCTATGAAGCCTTCGCCGCCAAGCTGGTGGCGGCCGTGCAAAAGCTCAAGGTCGGTGATGGCCTGGAGAACGGCGTCACCCAAGGGCCGCTGATCAATGAACAGGCGGTGCAGAAGGTCGAGCAGCATATCGCCGATGCCGTCGAAAAAGGCGCCCGCGTGCTGCTGGGCGGCAAGCGCCATGCGCTGGGCCACGGCTTCTTCGAACCCACCGTACTGGCCGACGTCACCCCGGCCATGCGCGTGGCGCGGGAAGAGACCTTCGGTCCGATGGCGCCGCTGTTCCGCTTCAAGACCGACGAAGAAGCCCTGGCCCTGGCCAACGATACCGAGTTCGGCCTGGCCAGCTATTTCTATTCGCGCGACATCGGCCGCATCTGGCGTGTGGCCGAAGGCCTGGAATCGGGCATGGTGGGTATCAACACCGGCCTGATCTCCAACGAAGTGGCACCGTTTGGCGGCGTGAAGCAATCGGGGCTGGGGCGCGAGGGATCGCACTACGGCATCGATGATTACCTGGTGGTCAAGTACCTGTGCATGGGCGGGATCTGATCCGGCGCATCAATGAGCAGGGCGTCAGGACGATCTACCAGATCGTCTTGACGTGTGCATAGGCGCGTATCTTCTCATCCTTGGTCACGAGCGGCGCGGCCAGCTTGCGCGCCGTGGCAACGATCATCCTGTCGGCCGGATCCTTGTGGAACTCGCCGGGCAGGCTCACCGACTTCAGGGAAATCTCGACGTCCACCGGAACGATCCGCACGGCTGCAATCTCCGCCACCGTCGCCAGCCAACTGTCTACGTCCATCGACAGCACCAGCTTCTCGCGCTCCACCAGCATGGCGATTTCCCATGCGGAAATGGCGGAGATGATGATCTCGCCCCCGTCCAGCTCCTGCAGGATGGCCTGGCGTGCCTTCCGACTGAGGATGTCATCGCCGTTGACCCACCACACCAGCACATGGGTATCGATGACGATCACTGCCCCGCCTCCCACTCCACGTCAACAGGTTCCATCGGGTCCTCGTAACGCAGCACAGAGCCGGCCAGGATGTCCAGCGGCTGCCGCCCGGACGGGCGGAACGGACGCACCTCCAGCGTAGGCTTGCCATGGTCGGTCACGACCACGGACTCACCAGAGGCTTCCACCTGCCGGAAGAATTCCAGTGCCCTGGCCTTGAACTCGGTCTTGGAGACTTGATTACCTTGCATTTCGTCCTCGCTGTGGTCGATACGGTCGATACGATGCCATCGTTGCAACAAAATGACCATATCAACAAGTCATTTTATACCACTCAAGACAAGGCGCCAGGAATACCGAAATTCCTGCGAGACGAGGATAAGGAAATCGAATGTAAGGAATTCAAAAAGCTAATTTTTCTTATGAGCGCCGCAGTCGTATAAATCCAGTTCACCCACCACATCAACATCTACAACAGGGAACCTGGAACCATGCACACTGCAACCGCCACACCCCGGCACCAGCCGGTACGCGCGTCACTGGCCGCCTTCGTCGGCACCATGATCGAATGGTATGACTTCTACATCTACGCCATGGCCTCGGCCCTGGTGTTCGGCAAGCTGTTCTTCCCCACCACCAATGGCTTCTACGGCACGCTGGCGTCCTTCGGCACCTTTGCCGTGGGCTTCCTGGCGCGTCCGCTGGGGGGCGCGGTATTCGGCTATATCGGCGACCGCGTGGGCCGCAAGAAGTCGCTGGTGGTCACGCTGCTGATGATGGGATCGGTGACAGTTCTCATCGGCCTCCTGCCGACCTATGCCAGCATCGGCGTATGGGCGCCGGTGGCCCTGGTGGCCTTGCGTTTCATCCAGGGCATTGCCGTGGGGGGCGAATGGGGTGGCGCGGTGCTGATGGCCAGCGAGCATTCGCCGGATCGCAGCCGCCGCACCTTCATGGCCTCCCTCGCGCAACTGGGCAGCCCGGCCGGCTTGATCCTGGCGACGCTGATGTTCAAGCTGGTCAGCGGGCTGGACAATGCCGTCTTCCTCGACTGGGGCTGGCGCCTGCCCTTCCTGGTGAGCGCGCTGCTGCTGGCGGTCGGCTTTGCGATCCGCCTGTCGGTGCAGGAGTCGCCTGACTTCCTGGCCGAGCAGGCCCGTCGCGCCAGCCTGCCGGCCAGGTCCGCCAAGCCGGAGAGCGCCCCGCTGGGCCAGGTCCTGCGCGGCGCACCGGGCCTGCTGGTGCTGGCCATCGGTGCCAATGTGCTGGGCATTGCCGGCTTCTACTTCACCAATACCTTCATGCTGGTCTACACCACGCAATACCTGCAATTGCAGCGCGCGCTGGTGCTCAACTGTCTCCTGGTGGTATCGGTGATGCAGTTCTTCATCACGCCACTGGCCGCCTACCTGGCGCGGCGCATCGGCAACCATCGCTTCCTGGTCGGTGTGGCGGCGCTGTCGGTGGTGTCGCCCTATGCGATGTTCTGGCTGGTGGACATGGGCTCGCTGACCACGGTCACCCTCGGCGTGGGCGTGGCGGTGCTCTTCATCGGTGCCTACTACGCGGTCATCGCCGGCTTCGTCAGCGAAGCCTTCCCGACCCGCATCCGCTACACCGGCATCTCCATGGCCTACCAGGTCTCGGGGGCGATCTTCGGGGGCTTGACGCCGCTGCTGGGCACGGTGCTGGCCGAGAAATTCCAGGGCCACTGGTGGCCGCTGGCGCTGTTGTTCTCGGGCATCTCGCTGCTGTCCATGCTGTGTGTGTCGCGCCTGGGCGCGCAGCATGACCGCCTGGTGGCGCCGTCCGCACGCGCGCAGGAGGTCTGATGAAAACCTTTTACCATCCCGACCAGAAACTGCACCACCCGCAAAGCTACTACTCGCGCGGCAAGATGCGCGTGCCCCAAGAAGTGCCGCAACGCCTGGACGAGCTGGCCGCCATCGCCACCCGCCTGGGCTTCGACGTACAGGCTCCGCCGGATGCCGGGGCGGCCGCCATTGGCGCAGTGCATGCGCTGGACTACCTGCAGTTCCTGCAGGATGCCCATGCGCAATGGAAGGGCCTGCCTGACGACTGGGGCGACGAGGTGGTCTCCAACATCTTCGTGCGTTCGCCCAATCCCTTGCGTGGCGTGCTGGCCAAGGCCGCGCATTACCTGGCCGACGGCAGCTGCCCGGTGGGGCCACGGACCTGGCAGTCGGCCTACTGGTCGGCGCAATGCGCCATTGCCGGCGCGCAGGCCCTGCTCGATGGCGAGCGCCACGCCTACGCGTTGTGCCGCCCGCCCGGCCACCATGCGCGGCGCGACGCTGCCGGCGGCTTCTGCTACCTCAACAATGCCGCCATCGCCGCGCAGATGTTGAGCCAGCGCCATCGGCGCGTGCTGGTACTCGATACCGACATGCACCATGGCCAGGGCATCCAGGAGATCTTCTACGCGCGGCGCGATGTGATGTACGTCTCCATCCACGGCGACCCGGAGAACTTCTATCCGGTGGTGGCCGGTTTCGAGGACGAGCGCGGCAGCGGCGAGGGGCAAGGCTACAACCTCAACCTGCCCATGCCGCATGGCGCGCCGGAGTCGGTCTTCTTCGACCGGCTGGCGCGGGCCTGCCGCGCCATCACCCTGTACCAGCCGGAGGTGCTGGTGCTGAGCCTGGGCTTTGACATCTTCGAGAAGGATCCGCAGGCGGTGGTGGGCGTGAGCGCGGCCGGCTTCGAGCGGCTGGGACGCGCCGTGGGGGCCTTCGCTCTGCCCACGCTGGTGGTACAGGAAGGCGGTTACTATATCGCCGGGTTGCAAGACAATGCGGCGCGCTTCTTCGCCGGACTGGCGCATCCCTGATCTGCCCCACCCACCCGACGCCCGCCCATGAATGCCGACCCCGCCAGCCCTCGCCAGCTCCTTCCCGCAGCCGCGGCGCTCTCCTCCGAACGCATGGACTGGAACCTCCTGCGCACCTTCATGTTCGTGGTACAGGAACGCGGGGTCGGCCGCGCCGCCACCACGCTGTGCCTGAGCCAGCCGGCGGTGAGCCAGGCGCTGCGGCGGCTGGAGGAGGCCGTGGGCGGGGTGCTGCTGCATCGGCGTCACGGCGAGTTCCGGCTCACCCCGCTGGGCGAGGAGATCTATGCCGTGGCCCGCGAGATGTATGGCATGGTGGCGCGCATCGATGGCGCCGCCGGCCAGGCCGGCGAGGATGTGGCGGGCAGCCTGCGGCTGTTGCTGATGAGCCGGGTGCAGAGCGCGGCCTATGACGATTTCCTGGCGTACTTCCATCGCCGCTATCCCCGGGTGGAATTCCGCATCGAGGTCATGCAGAGCGCCGCCATCCTCGACACCCTGGCCAAGGGCAGCAGCGCGCTCGGGCTGTGCCTGTGCCGCAAGCCGGTGGACAAACTGGAGCGCCTGCTGTTCCTGCGGCATCGCTACGTGATCGTGTGCGGTCGCCATCATCCCCTGTTCGGCCAGCGCAACGTCAGCATGGCCGAGCTGCTGGTGCAGAACTTCGTCTGCTTCGCCAGCGACCAGTTGGGCGACACGCTCTCGCCGCTGACCGTGTTCCGCGACCAGCAGGGCTTCACTGGCCACATCGCCGGCACCTCGCCGCATGTGGAAGAAATCCGCCGCATGGTGGTGGCCGGGGTGGGCCTGAGCTTCCTGCCCGAGCACCTGATCCGCCAGGACGTGGCCGACGGCCAGCTGAAGGTCTTGCCGCTGGGCGGCCCGGTGGCGGAAATCGATGTCTTCCTGACCTGGCATCGCCAGCGCAAGCTGTCGGTGCCGGAGCAGGCTTTCCTGGCGTCCTTCGAGCGCTTCCTGCAGCGTGTGCCGCTGGAGGCGCGCACGGCCTGATCATCCCGGCATCAGCGGGGCGCCAGCTTGGCCAGCAGCCGCTCGCGCACAGCCGGCCATTCGTCATCAATGATGGAAAAGCGCACCGAATCACGCTTGCGGCCATCGGGCATGATGCGCTCGCGCCGCACGATCCCCTCCTGCTGCGCGCCGATGCGCAGGATGGCCGCGCGCGAACGCTCGTTGAGCACATCGGTGGTGAATTGCACCCGCAGGCATTGCAGCACCTCGAAGGCGTATTGCAACAGCAGGAACTTGGCCTCGGTATTGACGCCGCTCTGCTGCACCGACCGCGCCAGCCAGGTGTGGCCGATCTCCAGCTTGCGATTGGCGGCATCCATCTTCCAGTAACGGGTCGTGCCCAGCACCTTGCCGCTGTCACGCGCCACGATCACGAAGGGCATCACCTTGCCGCTGGCGCGACCGTCCAGGGCGGTGGCGAGGTAGGCATCGATGTTGTGCGCGCCGGGCACGACGGTGAAGCTCATGTTCCAGAGTTCGCCATCGGCGGCAGCCGCCAGCAAACCCTCGCGATGCCGGGCCTGCAGGGGGCGCAGTTCGACCAGATGGCCGCTGAGGGTAGGTTGAGGCTGGTGGAAGGCGGACATGGTTTCCTTGCCGGCGGGGGAGGAACGCCATCATGCCGCATCGCATTGGGGATGGCGACACACAGATTGTCGGGATGCGCGGCGTAACAGCACGACCGCCCTGCAAAGCTTTGCGGATGCAAGCTGCCCAACCGGATCTGGATCTACGCTAGGACGATGCCGCCATCCTGGCGCGCAAGTCCTCGGTGGTGCTGCCCTGTCCATCCGGCTGCCAGCCAGGCGGCCGGTACAGGTAGGCCAGGCGCGTGCGCCAGGAGCTCGTCCGCGCCATATCGGCCAGCAAGGACTTCCATTGCGAGAATTCAAGCATCAGCAGATTGCGCGAGGCTGTCTGCCCGACCAAGCCATAGTGGCAAGGCAGATCCGGACGCTGCGCCCGGTAGGTACCGAAGAGGCGGTCGAAGATGATCAGCACGCCGCCATAGTTGCAGTCCAGGTAGTCCAGGTTGCAGGCGTGGTGAACGCGATGCGCCGAGGGCGTGTTGAGAATCCATTCCAGCGGCCCCAGGCGGGGTATCCAGGTAGCATGCAGCCAGAACTGGTAGATCAGGTTCAACGACAGCATCATCAGCACGATCTTGGGCGGCATGCCCAGCAGGGGCGCCAGCATGAAGAAGAGCAGCGAGCCCGTCAGGCGGCCGGTCCAGCCGAAGCGGTAGGCGGCAGAAAGATTGAGCTGTTCGGGAGAGTGATGCACGGCATGGGTACACCAGAACCAGCGCACACGGTGCGCCGCGCGGTGGTACCAGTAGTAGCACAGTTCCTGTCCCAGGAAGCAGGCCAGCCATCCGCGCCAGTCCTGCAACGGCAAGGTCCACAGCCGGTGTTGCCAGAACCAGTCCATGGCCTGCGTCCAGAAGGCCAGCGGCAGCAGCCAGCGCAAGGGATATTCCCGGACCAGGAAATCAGCCAGGGACATGCCTGCGGCATGCCAGTCGTAGTTGCTCCACCCGCGCAGCGCGGACTGCACCAGCGCTTCCAGCAAGGAAGCACCCAATACGGTGAGCATCGACCATTTCAGGATGACAAACAGGATTTCCATGACGAACCCGAGAGAAAGACGGACCACGCTTGCATCACGATGATCGGGCAAGGATACACGATGCCCGCCTGGTCCATCTCTCTCCGGGCGCTCAGATCCACCTCAGAAGTGGGCGCCCCCCGCCACCGGCGCAGCACCGCCACGCGGTCCATAGCGCAGGGTCAGCAAGGTACCCAGGGAGATGGTGATCACCGCGAAGATGGGTCCCCCCAGCGCGCCCACATGGTCCACCATCAGGCCGCCACCGATGGCGCCGCTGGCGATGGCGATCTGGAAGGCGGCGACCAGCAAGCCCCCGGCTCCTTCCGCATGGTCCGGCGCGGCACGCACGATCCAGGTCTGGAAACCGACCGGGAAGGCGCCGAAGGCAAAGCCCCACAGCGTAATGGCCACTGCCGCCACCACCGGCGAACTGCCGGCCACCCACAGGGAGGCCGCCAGCAGGGCGATCAGGCCGCCGCCGGCGACGATGGCATAGCGCTCGCTACGCTCGGCGATGAAGCCACCGGCAAAGTTGCCGAAGAACCCGCCCACGCCATACCCCAGCAGCACCGCCGAGATGGTGGAGACCGACATGTGGGTGATCTGCTCCATCAACGGGCGGATGTAGGTGAAGCCGGCAAAGTGACCCGACACCACCAGCAGCACCGCCAGCAGGGCCACGCGCACATCGGTGCGACCGAGCAGCTCGGAGAGCACCTTGAGGCTGGGATGATCCTTGGGCGGCAGCCTGGGAATGGCCACCAGCTGGATGGCGATGGCCACCAGGCTGACCACGCCGGCGGCGACGAAGGCACTGCGCCAGCCCCACAGGTTGCCCATGTAGGCCCCCACCGGGGCGGCACAGACGGTGGCCACCGACACGCCTGTGAGGATCAGCGACATGGCGCGTGCAAACAGGCGCTCCGGCACCAGGCGCATGGCCAGCGCGGCGGCCATCGACCAGAAACCGCCCAGCGCCACGCCCAGCATCACCCGCGCCACCAGCAGCACCGGCAGGCTGCCGGCCGTGACAGCCAGGATGTTGGAGAGCAGCAGCAGCAACGACAGCATCACGATCACGCGCTTGCGGTCGATGTTGCGGGTCAGCAGCGGAATGGTGGGGGCGGCGATGGCACCCACGATGGCAGTGGCCGTGACGGCCTGGCCGGCGGCGCCGTCGGAGACACCCAGGTCGGTGGCGATGGCCGTCAGCAGGCTGGCCGGCAGGAATTCCGCCGTGACCAGGCTGAACACGCCCAGCGCCAGGCTGGCGATGCCACCCCAGTGGGCGTGCGACTCGTGAAGCGGGGCCGCAGGCTGCGGGCGGCTGGCTGCCGTGGCCGTATCGGCCTCTGGCGCGTCGATGCAGCTAAGCTCGGACATGGAAAACCTCTTGATGACATGGGAACCGCAGTCTATGGTTAAATAGCAGGACTTTCCATGCCTATACTTCGCAATTAGATGACTATTCGTCCAAACCTGAGCGAACCCGCCCCCACGGAGGCTGCCATGCGCAAACCCGACGGCATCGACCCGCTGACCGAGATCCTGCTGGGCCTGCGCCTGGATGGCGTGGAATATGCCCGCTACGTGCTGCATGAACCCTGGGCGGTGGCCTTCCCGGCACGGCGCGAGGCGAGCTTTCATTTCGTCGCCCAGGGCAGTTGCTGGATGCAGGTGGGGCGCGATGACTGGATGCAGCTCAATACCGGCGACGCCCTGCTATTGCCACGCGGATCGCGCCACGTACTGGCCAGCACCCCGGAACTGCCGACGGTAGAGATCGGCCGCCTGGCCCGCAAGGCCGTGGCCGAGAATCTCTACCTGGTCGATGACAGCGCCCCCAGCGGAGCCAGCGAAGTGGCGCCGGCCTCGCATGTGTTGTTCTCGGGCACCATGCGCTTCAACCTGGACCCCTTGCATCCGCTCTTGATGATGATGCCCGAGGCCATGCGCGCCTGCGACCTGGCGCAACGCGATCCGGCCGTGCTGCCCCTGCTGGACGCCATGGAGCGTGAAGTCGCACTGAACCGCATCGGCGCCTGCGGCATCCTGGCGCGCCTGGCCGACGTGCTCTCGGCCAGCATCATCCGTGGCTGGGTGGAATGCGCCTGCACCGATGCCAGCGGCTGGATCGCGGCGGTACGCTGCCCCCAGGTGGGGCGCGTGCTGGCGGCAGTCCACCAGCACCCGGAACGGGAATGGTCGGTGGCCGAACTGGCCGGCGTGATGGGGGCCTCGCGCTCCAGCTTCATCGAGAAGTTTTCCAACACCGTGGGGGAGACCCCGGCCAAGTACGTGGCCCGCGTGAAGATGTTCCAGGCGCGCCACTGGATCGCCCGCGAGGGCTTGCGCGTGGCGGTGGTGGCCAACCGCCTCGGCTATGACTCGGAAGCCTCCTTCAGTCGCGCCTTCAAGCGCATCATCGGCCATCCCCCGAGCGAGGCAAGACTGGGCTGAGGCCTGCCCGGACGCACTCTTGCATCCCATCAATGTTGCCAAGTCAACACGATCAGATTGACGAAATACAAATAGCTATACGTCCAAATTCCCCTTCGCTATGATGGCTCAGGGGATGAAACCTTGTTCTTCATGCCATCTTTGGCTAACGAGGGGGGACAATGCAATTCGAGATCGTGCATGCCTTCGGGGTAGGCGTTTATTGCGTTTTCATCGTACTTTTCCTGCTCGCCACCAAAATTCCGCGTACCAACCCGGGGGCGGGCTGGTGGGCGCTGGCCATATGCTGCGCGCTCGTTGCGCGGGTGAGCCTGGTCTCGCTGGATGCCGGCGCCGACCCTACGCTGGTCAATGCCATCTACGGCAGCTTCAACATCCTGGAGAAGACCTTCCTGATCACCGGCTTCGTGCGCTTCTTCGAAGTACGACGCAGCATCCTCGTGGTCTACCTGGCGGCGGCCGCGACCGAGCTGTGGCTGCTGGCCTTCGCGGACTCGGTGCCGTTCCCTGTGGTCAGGAGCGCGCTGTATGCCTCCTCCAATGTGTTCATCCTGGGCTACCTCGCGTGGCTGGTCGCGAGAGAAGACATCGATTGCTCCCCCCTCATCCGCAGGATCATGAGCGCGGCCTGTGCCGCGCTGGCGCTGCACTGGGCCACCGCGACGACGGTCGCCCACTTCTACCCGGACTGGCTGCGGAATGGCTTCGTGCTGGGCACGGCCCTGGTGATGCTGCAGTACACGGCCATGCTCACGGCGATCCTGTCGGGGTTCCAGAAGCGCCTCGTCAATGCCGAAGCCAAGGCACTGAAGATGGCCTTCAAGGATCCGCTGACCGGGCTCTACAACAAGCACTTCATGAACAATCTGTTCGACCAGGCGCTCCTGCTGGCGACGCGGCCGCACCACCTGGTGGCGGTGTACTACATCGACCTGGACAACTTCAAGCCGGTCAATGACCAGGCCGGTCACGCGGTGGGCGACGAAGTGCTCAAGTGCGTGGCCCAGCGCCTCAAGGATGGCGTGCGCAGCACCGATATCTGCGCCCGCCTGGGCGGCGATGAATTCACCGTGATTGCCACCCAGCTGGAGCACAAGGAACAGGCCCCGGAAATCGCCAAGAAACTGCTGGCGCGCCTGGCCGCGCCGATTGCCGTGGGTGGCCGGCAGTTCCAGCTGGGGGCCAGCATCGGCATCAGCCTGTACCCCCTGCACGGCACTGACCTGTCGATGTTGCTGCAGCAGGCGGACATGGCCATGTACCACGTCAAGAGCAGTGGCAAGAGCGGTTACGAGCTCTATGTCAATGACAACGCCTGAGACGCCCTGAGCGCTTGCGGATCAGCCGCAGAAAAATGGCGGCGCTCGGGCCAGGGCTCGCCCAGATGGAACTGCGCCACCACGGCAGCCAGCCGGGCGGCCAGTTCTTGCAGGGCCGCCGTGCTGGCGGCAGCCTCCTCGACCAGCGCCGCGTTCTGCTGCGTGACCTGTTCCATCTGGCTCATGGCCGCATTGACCTGGCTGATGCCGTGGCTTTGCTCCAGGCTGGCCGACGTGATCTCGCCGACGACCTCGCTGACCTTCTGCACGCTGTCGACCACGGAACCGATGGCCATGCCGGTGCGGGCCACGATATCCCCACCCAGGCGTACCTGTTCCACCGAGTCGGCGATAAGGGCCTTGATCTCGCGGGCGGCGATGGCCGAGCGTTGTGCCAGCGAACGCACTTCCGATGCCACGACTGCAAAACCACGTCCCTGCTCGCCGGCGCGGGCGGCTTCGACGGCAGCATTGAGGGCCAGGATGTTGGTCTGGAAGGCGATACCGTCGATCACGGCGATGATGCCCACGATCTTTTGCGAGGCGCCATCGATGGCCTGCATGGTCCGGACCACGTCATCCACCATCACGCCGCCACGGCTGGCGGCCTCGGAGGCCGACTGCGAAAGCTGTCGCGCTGCGATGGCATTGTCGGCATTGTTCTGTACGCTGCCGGTGATCTGCTCCATGGCGGCCGCCGTCTGTTCCAGCGAACTGGCCTGGGCCTCGGTGCGCGCGGACAGGTCCAAGTTGCCACCCGCCATCTCGCGCGAGGCCATGTGGATGGAGCGGCTCGCCTCGCGGATCTCCTGCAGGACGTGTTCGATCTTGTCGACGAAGCGGTTGAAGGCCCCGCCTATCTGGGCCACTTCGTCGCGCCCGCTGGCCGGCAGGCGCCGCGTGAGATCACCATTGCCGGAGGCGATCACATCCATCGCATCACGCACCTGCGAGAGCCGCTTGAAGGAGCGCGCCGTCAGCACGCCACCGACCAGCGTCGACAGTACCGCCATCAACAGCACCGCGATGGCTGCCGCCCCCGCGACGCTGCGCATGCCGGCTGCGGCATCGTGCTGGTCCAGCGCGACGACCAGCAGCCAGCCGGTATCGCCCACCGGGACCACGCGCAGCCACTTGGCAGCCCCGTCGATATCCAGCCCGGCCACTTCGCCACCGCGCGCCAGTTCCTGCAGGCGCTGGGCCGTCAGCGCTGGCGCAATATCGACCAGCGGCTTCTGCAGCATGCGCTCTTCAGGATGCGCCAGCACGACGCCCTCGGCATCGACCACGAAGCCGAAGCTGGCCGGCGTCGGACGGATCGCCTGCACCACCTCCCGCACCGCCGCCAGCGACACGCCACCGGCCACCACGCCGCTCACTCCCTGCTCGCGCAGGATGGGGGCGGTGAACGACACCAGCAAGACACCGGTGGCCGAGCGATAGGGTCGGGTGATCAGCGGCTTGCCGGCCTTGAGACTGTCCTGATACCAGGGCCGCGTGGTCGGGTCGTATTCGGCCGGCAGGCCTGGCGTACTGGAGACGAATCGCCTGTCCTGCCAGCCGGCGGTGGTCAGCGAAAAACCACCCGACTTGAGAAGGTGAGCGACCATCCCGGCGGCATCACCCGGCGCGATATCAGCCGCTGCGGCCACCACGGCGATGCGCTTGGCACGGCTCCACTCGCCGATGGCGAAGGCATTGGCAGCGGCCAGCGCATCGAGGTTGCCGGTGGTGGTGCGGGTATTGTCCGCACGCACCAGCAGGTAGATGGCGGCACTGGTCAGCGCCAGCGATACCACCACGGTAGCGGCAACGATGACCAGGATTCTGGTACGGATCGACGACATCATGTCATGCGCTCCCTTGGTCGCGTTGTTCAATCCATCACTCGCCAGCTTTCCAGCGCAGCGCGATCACCAGCGCGCCGACCCCGGCGGCCAGCAGAAAACCGAAGGCCAGATTGAACGAGCCCTTGCCCGCCGTGACCAGCATGCCGATGACCACCGGGGCGATGCCGGCAGCGACCTGGCCACCGAAATTGATGATGCCCGAGGCGGTACCCACCGATTCGTCCGGCAAGTGCTTCAGCGGAATGGCGAAGACCGTACCGTACACGGCGGTATAGCCGACCAGGCTCAGGGTCCAGAAGGCCAGCAGCCAGGGCAAGCTGGTCGCCACTGCCATCAGGCCCAGGAAGACGATCACCATGGCCGCACCGATGCTCATGAACAGGCGGTCCCGCCCTGCGCCCACCTTGTCGAGCAGCCAGCCCACACCGTTGAGGGCGGCGAACGCCACCAGGTAGGGAATGGCCGAGGCGGCGCCGACGTGGACGATGTCGATGTCGCGCGTCTTCACCAGGAAGGTGGGCATCCACGAGATCAGGCCGACATAGACGATATTGCTGAAGAAGAAGATCAGCATGGTCTTCTGCATCACCCGCGTGCCGAACAGCGTGCGGAACAGCCCCTTGCTGCGTGCCTGGCGCGTGCGCGCCGGCGATTCCTTGACGGCGAACCAGAGCACCACGGCCACCACCACCCCCACCAGCCCGAAGGCATGATAGGCAAAGCGCCAGCCATAGACGTGGATCAGGCCGGCGATGGCGCCGGTACCGACGGCGCTGCCCAGGAAGGAGGCGCCGATGATGAGCGACTTGGCTCGCGCCCGCTCGGGCTTGGGAAAGGCTTCGGCGATGGTCACCGTGCTGGCCGGGGCAAATCCGCCCTCGCCCAGTCCGAACAGCAAACGGATCACGATCAGGCCGAACAGGCTGCCGGCCACGCCGGTCATGCTGGTGAAGACCGACCAGCAGGCCACACAGAACACCAGCACCCGACGCGAACCGAAACGGTCGGCCAGCCAGCCAGCGGCCAGTTGCATGAGGGCGTAGCTGATGTAGAAGGAACCCAGCACCATGCCGGCCGACTGCGCATCGAGGGAAAATTCGCGCGTGATCGGGATGATCGATACGCTCATGGCCATGCGATCGGCATTGGCCAGTATCCACGAGAACAGCAAGGTGACGAGCACGAAGATCTTCTGCGAACGCCCATAGCGGGAGGCCGTGGCGTTGGCCACTGCCGGCGTGTGATCGGACTCCTGCGCCTGGCCGGCGAGTACGTTCTGGTTCATTGATTGGGACATTTCAGTTCCTGGTAAAGAACAACATGAAAGAAGCCATTGCCCGAAGCGGACATGGAGACGTTCAACATGCCGGCCGGCATGCCTGGATCCGGATACCGCAAGATGCATGCCGAGGCCGACGTGTCAGCGGCAACGTCAGGCTCGGCCGCGTAGCGCCTGGAAGATCTCCACGGGCGCCTCGACCCGGGAAAAATGCCTGAGCCGCTCGAAGAGCACCAACGGGTCCATCGTCATCAGCTTGCCGCGCGCGCAATCGAGGAACTTGTCGCGCTGCTCCTGTGCGCTCAGCGGGTGTTGCTGGCACCCCTTGGGATACAGGCTCGATTGCTCCAGCACCCGGCCATCGCTCAACGTCAGCCGCAAGAGGCAATCCCCCCCCCAGGGCAAGGCCGCCGCCTCGGCGCTGGCCTGGCGCTCATGCATCTGCACCAGCGGCAGCAGTGCCCGTATCGGCGTGGGCATGTCGCGCACGAAGGCATCGCTGAAATGCGCCATGCGCGGCACGCCCTCGACCAGCGCCAGCGCGGCGCAGTAGTTCATGCTGAAGCGCGCCTGGGCGGCATCCTCGGGGTGCCGGTAGCGCAGGTTGGCCACCATGAAGGCCGGCATGTGCAGATCGATGGCACGGATATCGGCAAGCTGGAGGCGATGCGCCTGCGTCATCGCCAGCAAGGCATCGATGCCCAAGTGCGAGGACATGCAGGAGGGATAGAGCTTGGCGACCAGGCCGTACTGCTCGATGGCCAGCGCCGTATCGGGGTACAACACCGGATCGGCATCGTCCTCCTGGACGCTGCCGGCATGGAGTTCGGAGAACGACCACTTGCCCTGCAACATCTCCTCCACCCCGGTCACGCCGGCCGCCGCCAGGCGCGCCGCCATCACACCATGCATGGCGGCAAAGCCCGCATGCAGCGGCTTGACCATGGAACCGAACTGGCGCTTGCTGCCACCGGCGAGGCTGCTGGCGATGCTCATGGCATGCAGCACGGAGGACGCCTCCTGGCGCAGCAGCACCGCACAGGCGGCGGCCACGCCGATGGTGCCAATGGTGGAGGTGGCGTGCCAGCCACTGGCGTAGTGCGAGGGATTCATGCGCAGACCGATCTGCGCCTGAACCTCCAGGCCAATGACGTAGGCGCGCACGATGGCCGCCGCGCTGGCACCGCTCTCCTCGGCCACGGCAAACAGGGCGGGCACCAGCGAGGCACTGGCGTGGGTGACCGGCGGAAAGAAGTTGTCGTCGAAATCCAGTGCGTGCGCCGCGCAGCCATTGACCAGTGCCGCCCAGCTGGCATCGACCGGCGCGGCCTGGGTGATGACACTGGCGCGTCCGGCGCCGGCCACCCCCGCAAGGAAGCGCCCCGTACTGGCGACGGCCACATCGTTGCGCCCACCCAGCAGGCAACCGACCACATCGGTGATGGCCACATGGGCAAGCTCCATCGCGCTGGCGGGCAACTGCCACTGCCCGTCGGCACACCATTGCGCCAGCCGCTGGCTCAGGCCGCTCATGACTGGCCTCCCGCGCCTGCCGGCTGCAGGCTGGTGGCGCCGACATCGGCGTCGAAGGCCTCGTCCCAGGGACCGCCATTGCGTACCCGCGCAGCGATCTCGCGCAGCTTGACGATCAGCTCGGAGAGAATCCTCAATGTCTCGGGCGAGGGCTGGGCCCCGGGCGAGGTGTTGGCAAGACGCATGAACTCCCTTTTCGAAAAAATGGGGGATTTCCGGCACAGGCGCTTGCGACCATGACAGATGACAGACAGATACGAGGCAATTTCCAGTCAGTTCTGTTGGTGCCGCGGCATCCTCCGGATACCGGAAAAACCCTGGAATCAGTAGAATGAGCACATGGTAGAGAGTGACGAGCGAGGGGGCGATGGACAGACTTCCAGTATTTTGGAATTGCTGTACTACCCCATGACCAGTACAGATAACGGAGCAGAAGAATGGCCTTGATCCAACTATCGTCCAGCGCGCGGCTGACGCTGGTGGAACAGATCGTGGAGCAGTTGCGCAAGCTGGTCGACAAGGGCAGCCTGCGCGCGGGGACCCGCATGACCTCGATCCGGCAGTTCGCGCAACAGCATGCCGTGAGCGTGCATACGGTGGCCGAGGCCTATGAGCGCCTGGTCGCGCTGGGCTATCTGGAGTCGCGCCCGCGCAGCGGCTTCTTCATCAAGCGCGCCCATGCCTTGCCGCAGCAGCGCGACCCCACGCACAGCTTCGCCAAGGCCTTCGATCATCTCTGGCAATTGCGCTCGCACCTGGGCAATGCCGATGGCATGCTCAATGTCACCTCCGGCAAGCTGCCGGCCGACTGGATGGATGCCGACCTGGTGCGCGCCAGCCTCAAGTCGGTGGCGGCCAAGATCGATTCGGCCATGCTGCAATATGGCGATCCCTACGGCTACCTGCCGCTGCGCAGCCTCTTGCAGACGCGCCTGGGCGACCTGGGCATCCACGCGCAGTCCGACCAGGTGCTGCTCACCAGCGGTGCCTCCCAGGCCATCGACCTGATCATCCGCTACCTGCTGCGGCCGGGCGACAAGGTGCTGGTGGATGATCCGGGCTACTTCAACCTGTTCAGCAACCTGCAGATGCAGGGCATCGAGGCCGTCCCGGTGCGCCGCAACCACGACGGCCCCGACCTGGAACTGTTGGAGCAGCTGGCGCAGCAGCACCGCCCGCGCCTGATGTTCACGCAATCAGTGCTGCAGACGCCGACCGGCTCGACCATCTCGGCCGGCAATGCCTATCGCCTGCTGCGGCTGGCCGAGCAATATGACTTCCGCATCGTGGAGAACGATGTCTATGCCGACATGCTGGCGCAGCCGGTGCCGCGCATCGCCGCGCTGGACCAGCTCTCAAGGGTGCTGTACGTGGGGAGTTTTTCAAAGACCCTGTCGGTCTCGGCCCGGGTCGGCTACGTGGCCGCCGCGCCCAAGGAGATACGCGACCTGGCCAACATGAAGATGATCACCAGCATCACCAGCGCGCAGCTGGCCGAGAAGTTCGTCTTCCATGCCCTCACCGAAGGCTTGTACCGTCGCGGCGTGGAACGCCTGCGCCAGCGCCTGGCCGAGAGCATGGCCGATACCGAGCAGGCACTGCGGCCGCTCGGCTTCCAGTTCTTCTGCCGGCCGCTGGGGGGCAAGTTCGTCTGGCTACGTCATCCCGAGATCGAAAACTCCTCCGACATCTGGACCCTGGCCGCAGAGGCCGGCATCGTGATCGCACCAGGCAAGGTGTTCCGCAGCAGCATGCAGGACACGCCCTGGTTCCGCCTCAATGTCAGCCACGGCAACGACCCGGTCCTGCTGAAGTTCCTCAGGTCGATCTGCTGATGGCCCGATACCCTGACGGGAGCGCCCGCCCCCTCGCCCTCACTGTGGCAATGTCCCCATGAAGCGCGCCAGCTCGCGCGCGTAGAAGCGGGCCATGCCGGTGGTGCCGTGGCCGCGCGTCTCGGCGCTGGCCGGGATGAGCAGCAACTGCGCCCCCGGCACCTGCTGCAGGACGGCCTGCATGATGCCGGTCTCGGGTGGATTGCGCTCGTCGTCGGCGGAGTTGATGGCCAGCACCGGCACCCGGATCTTCGACAGGCCCGGCGCGGCATCGTAGTCGGCCGAGGAACCCCATTGATAGATGAAGTCGTTGGCATCGGCCGTCACCGGCGCGGCCAGGCGTTCATCGACCAGCTTGTCGGCCTGGGCATGGGTGCCGGCGATGGCCTGGTAGGCCAGCGTGCCGCCGTTGGTGGCAAAGACGAACATGTTGTTGGCCAGGCGCAGCGAGGGCGGCTGCACGGTGTAGTTGCCGTTGTTCCAGGCCGGATCCTGGCGGATCGACTCCACCAGCATGCGCCGCATCATCCAGTTGCGGCTGGCCATTTCGGTCGGTTGCGAGGCCATCGGCACCAGGCCGTCGGCAAAGCCGGGATAGGTCCCGCCCCACAGCCAGGTCTGCATGCCGCCCATGGAATTGCCGATGATCAGGCGCAGGTGCTGCACGCCCAGGCCTTCGGTGAGCATGCGGTATTGCGCCAGCACCATGTCAGCATAGTTGTATTGCGGGAAGGCCGCGCGCAGGCCATCCGAGGGCTTGCTGGACTTGCCCACGCCGATGCCGTCGGGAATGATGATGAAGTACTTGCTGGCATCCAGCGGCTGGCCGGGGCCGAACAGCTGCCCGGCAAAATCCTTGGACAGCATCGCTGCAGCCGTCTGGTAGGTCCCGTGCAGGACCAGCACCGCAGGGTGGCTGCGCTCGCCCAGGGTAAGGTAATGCAGGCGCAGGTTCTCCAGCACCTGGCCGTCATGGAACTGGAAGCGCGGGGCGACCCACTCGCCTGCCACCGGCTGGGGCAGGTCGGCGGCGTGGGCGATGGGCGCGGCGGGCAGCGCCAGCAAGGCAGAACAGGCAAGCAGCAGGCGGGCTGCACGGTGCAGGCGGGAGGTCAATGTCATGGCGTCTCTGGTGGGTGTTGGGTCGGTGTCGGGTGGATTTTCGGTAGTCACGGCCGAATATGTAACAAGTGTAAGAGAGTGCGTTACATCTCGAATTTTTTTGAGATTCTACCTGTCTATGCCCATACCAGCCCCGGATCACCGGTGTTGACAGCGAAGATCGCGGGGCCGGCCTCTCACTCCCAGGAACAACCCATACGATCAGGACAACAATCATGAAAACTCTGCACAAGATCGCCGCCATTTCCGCAACCGCCCTCGCACTGACTGCCATGAGCGGTTGCAGCAGCATGAACCAGCGTGACAAGAACACCGCCATCGGCGCCACCATCGGTGCCGTCGGTGGCGCCATCCTCACCGGTGGCAGCGGCATCGGCACTGCCGGTGGCGCCGCCGTGGGTGGCGTGATCGGTCACCAGATCGGCCGCTGAGCGCGCCTGATCATCGTCCGGCAAGGGGCGGTCCCGAGGGGCCGCCCTTCTTGTATCTCCCCTTCTTGTATCCAGCCTGCGCTATACGGCCAGGAATCCCCCATCCACCGGCACCACCGCACCATTGATCATGGCGGCATCGGGCGAGAGCAGCATGGCGATGCTGCGCGCCACGTCATCGGCCGAGGCGAAGCGTCCACCGGGATGGCGCACCATCATCGGCGCAGCCTTGGCCGGATCGCTCCAGGCGGCCTCGGCCAGCTCGGTCAGGGTGATGGTGGGCGCCACCGCATTGACGCGGATGCCATGCGGCCCGAGCTCCTTGGCCATGACCCGCGTGGCCCCTTCCAGTCCGGCCTTGGAGGCGGCGTAGCACAGGTGCTCGGCAAAGCCGCGATGACCGGCGATGGAAGTGATGTTGACGATGGCCCCGCCGCCACCGGCAGCAATGCGGCCCAGCGCAAATTGCTGGCAGGTGATCAGGGCAGCCCGCAGGTTCACGCCCATCACCGCCTCGTAGCCGGCATCACTCATTTCCTGGGTCGATTGCAGCACGTTGACGCCGGCGCTGTTGATCAGGAAATCCGCCGTGCCGGCCTCGTCCATGGCGGCGCGGGTGGCGGCCGGGTCGATCAGGTCGACCTGGACGGTACGTGCGCCGATCTCCTCGCGCAAGCGCGCCAGGTCGCTGGCGCTGCGCGAGAGCGCGATCACCTTGGCGCCGCGTTGCGCCATCAGGTGGGCGCAGGCGCGGCCTATGCCCTTGCCGGCGCCGGTGATGATGACCGATTGTCCTGCGAAATCCATGCTGACTCCCTGTTCAGTGGCGTCCGGCGTCGTGCGTGCCCGGTGCTTGTTTCAGTAGCGGTGCCAGGCTCTCGCGCACCTCGCGCGCCAGTTGCTGGCTCTTGATGAAGGCCTGGTAGCGGGCCTCGTGCAAGGCACGGACGCGACCGCTGGCCGGCTCGTTGCGCCCGGCCACGCGGGACATGGCGGGCATGGCGCGCCTGAGGTCGGCATGCACGCCGGCGGCGACCGCCGCCAGCATGGCCGAACCCAGCAGCACCGGCTCCGGACAGGCGCTGACTTCCACCGGCACGCCGGTGGCATCGGCCAGCAACTGGCGCGTCAGCGCATGGGTGCCGGCGCCACCGGAGACCGAGATACTGGCGATACGCACGCCGCAGGCGGCCTGGGCCTCGATGATCTGGCGCAGGCCGTAGCCCAGGCTGCACAGCCCGGCCACATAGAGCGCCACCAGGCTGTCGGTGTCGTGTTCCATGCCCAGTCCCAGCAGCACGGCACGCGCTTGCGGATCGGCCAGTGGCGAGCGGTTGCCGAGGAATTCCGGCACCACGTTGAGCTGGCCGGCCAGCCACACGGCATCCGAAGGATCACCGGCCTGCGCCAGTGCCTGGCGTGCCAGCCATTGCGGCAATTCCATCTGCTCGGCGGCAGCGATGGCGCGCACCTGCGGTGTGGCCGGATGCAGCGTCAGCAGATGGTCGATGGCCGCCCCCGCCGCCGACTGCCCACCTTCGTTCAACCACATGCCCGGCGCCATGGCGTTGTAGTACGGCCCCCAGACGCCTGGCACCAGCACGGCCTCGGCATGGCTGGTCATGGTGCAGGAGGACGTACCGAACACGTAGGCCATGCAGGCCGCCGCATCCTCGGCACCACCACGGGCGGCCACCGTCCCCACGCCGCCGGCATGGGCGTCGATGAGACCGGCTGCCACCGCGATGCCCGGGCGCAGTTGCAATGCCTGCGCGGCCTCTGCGCACAGGCCGCCTGCCAGCGGCGTCCCCGGCCAGACCACCTCCTGGCCGATGCGCGCAAACCCCTGCTCGGCCAGGTCGCCCAGGCCGATGCGGTGGAAATAGTCGGCATCCCAGCGGCCTTCATGGGCCAGGTAGGTCCACTTGCAGGTCACGGTGCAGGACGAACGCTGCAAGGAGCCGGTGGCCTTCCAGGTCAGGAAATCGGTGAGGTCGAAAAAGTGCGCCGCGCTGGCGTAGACTGCCGGCAGGTTTTCTTTCAGCCAGAGCAGCTTGGGCGTTTCCATCTCCGGCGAGATCACGCCGCCCACATAGGACAGCACCGCATGACCACCGGCATTGATGCGCTGGGCCTGTTCCAGCGCACGGTGGTCCATCCAGACCATGACATCGCGTTCCGGATGGGCGGGGTCGCCCACGCCGCCCTGCGCCCCCTGTACGACCAGCGAACAGGTGGCATCCACACCCAGCCCCACCACCCTGGCCGGATCGATGTCGGCGGCCCGCACCGCGGCACGCACGGCGTGGCAGACCGCGTCCCAGATCTGGGCGCTGGATTGCTCCACGCGGGCACGCCGTTCGTCGCGGTACACCTCGATTTCATGTTTCGCGCTGGCCAGCAACTGGCCGCTGCCGTCAAATACGCCGGCCCGGGCCGAGCCGGTGCCGACATCGATGCCGATCAGATAGGTCTCCATCTTTCCTCGCTGGATGTGTTGGTCTGCGCCTGCCGTTTCCGCTTTCGTTTCTGCTTCCGCTTGCTTAGACGCGGTCGAAGTTGGTCGGCAGCACCAGCATATCGCGGATGGTGACGTTGCGGTTGCGGGTCAGGATGTACTCGACCGCATCGGCCACCTCAGCGGGCTCGATGAGGCTGCCGGACTCCTTGGCAATGCGCAGGTTCTCTTCCGGCCAGTCGGCCAGCAGGGCCGAGATCACCGGTCCCGGCGAGACCTGCGCCACGCGGATGCCGTGCGGGATCATCTGGCGCCGCATGGTCTGTACGAAGCAGGTGATGGCCCACTTGGAACCGGCATAGACCGGCTCCCAATAGGTCGGGAAGTGCCCCGCCACCGAGCAGGTGACGACGATGTCGCCGGTCTTGCGCGCGATCATGTGGGGCGCCACCGCATGTACGTTCTTCATGACCGCATTGACGTTCAGGTTCAGCATCTTGTCGATGGCCTCGGCGCTGGTATCGACCAGGTCGCCACCGATGTAGGTGCCGGCATTGCAGTAGAGGATGTCGATGTGATCGACCCGGCCCAATATCTCCGGCACCATGGCCGCGCAGCTGTCGGCGTCGAGCAGGTTGGTCACCTGCGCGATGGCGCGGGGACCGAGGCGCGCCACCAGGGTCTCGAGGGCGCTGGCGTTCCAGTCCACCATGACCACGGTGGCGCCCAGCGAGAGCAGTTTTTCGGTCGTGGCCAGGCCGATGCCGGAGGCGGCGCCGGTGATGACGGCGATCTTGCCGTCCAGGGATTGCGTCATGCTGTATCTCCTTGTGGATAAGAAAAGTGGAAGAGGCCGAAAAGACTCAGCGCCATTCCCGTGCGATATAGATGGCCAGCAGGATGATGAAACCGCGGATGATGTCCTGCAGGTAGGGATTGATGCCCATCAGGTTCAGGCCGTTGTTGAGGATGCCCAGCAGCACCGCGCCGATCAGGGTACCGATGACCAGGCCGCGTCCGCCGGCGATGGCGGTGCCGCCCAGCACCACGGCGGCGATGGCATCGAGCTCGAAGCCCACGCCGGCATTGGGCTGGCCCGACATCAGGCGCCCCGTCAGGATGATCGCCGCCAGCCCCGAGCACAGGCCGGAGATGGCATAGACCGCCAGCTTGATGCGCGCCGTCTTCACGCCCGACAGGCGCGCGGCCATCTCGTTGCCGCCGATGGCGTAGACGTGGCGGCCAAAGGGCGTCCTCTGCAGCAGCACCCAGGCCAGTGCATAGATCACCAGCATCAGGATCACCGGCGCCGGGATGATGCCGATGCGGCCCACCCCGAACCAGGCAATCCAGCCCGGCAAACCCGAGATGGGATAGCCGCCCGAATAGATCAGCCCCACCCCGCGCGCCACGCCCATGGTGGCCAGCGTGACGATGATGGCCGGCATGCGGCCCCAGGCCACCAGGGCGCCATTGAGCAGGCCGATCACCACCGCCAGCGCGATGCCGGCCAGTAGCGCCAGTGGTGCCGGCAGGCCGCTGTTGACGATCAAGCCGGCCGACAGGGTGCCGGCCAGCGCCATGGTCGCCCCCACCGACAGGTCGATGCCGCCGGTGAGGATGACGAAGCTCATGCCCACGGCCAGGATGCCGACGATGGAAACCTGGCGCAGCACATTGAGGAGGTTGGAGACGGTAAAGAAATTGTCCGAAGCCAGTCCCATCAACAGCGACACCACCACCAGCCCGGCCAGCGGCAAGGCCAGCGGCGAATGGATCAGGCTGCGCCAGCGGGCGCTGGAAGAGGATGGCAGCGGGGCTGCGGTCATTGCGTTGGCGTCATGCTGCATGGCGGGTTCTCCCGGTGGTGGCGTGGGTCATGATCTCTTCGGCATTCAGGGCCGCGCCGTCGACGGTGGCGACGATGCCACCGCCCTTGAAGACGCAGACCCGGTCGGCCATGCCGACCACCTCCGGCAGTTCCGACGAAATCATCAGGATGCAATAGCCCTGCGCGGTGAATTCGCGCATGAGCTGGTAGATCTCGGCCTTGGCGCCGACGTCGATGCCACGCGTGGGCTCGTCGAAGACCAGGACCTTCATGGTGTGGTTGATCCAGCGGGCGATCACCACCTTCTGCTGGTTGCCGCCGGACAGCGTATCGACCCGGGCATGCGCATGCGGCGCCTTCACCCGTACGCGCTGCATGGCGGCGCGGGTGGCCTCGGCTTCGGCGCGACGGTCGAGGAACAGGCCGCCCCGGCAGTACTTGCCGTAGTTGTTCAGCGAGATGTTGTGCAGGATGGAAAAGCTGGTGATCAGGCCCTGCTCCTTGCGGCTCTCGGGCAGCAGGCCGATGCCGGCCTGCAGGGCCTGGGCCGGATCGGCAAAGCGCAGCGGCACGCCCTGCAGGGTCAGCTCGCAGCGTACCGAGGCATGCGCGCCCAGCATGGCCAGCACCGTCTCGGTCCGCCCTGAACCGACCAGTCCGGCAAAGCCCAGGATCTCCCCGCGCCGCAACTGGAAGCGTGACACCGGCGCGTGGCGGTTCAGCTGGAGGGCCTGCACGTCGAGCAATACCTCGGCATCGGCGGGGATGACCGGCTTGGGCGGGAAGCAGTTCTCGATGCGCCGTCCCACCATCATCTCCACCAGCCGCGCCTGGTCCACCTCGCTGACCGCGCAGGTGGCGACATAGGCGCCATCGCGCAACACCGTGATGCGATCGCAGATGGCAAAGATCTCTTCCAGGTGATGCGAGATGAAGATAATCGCCACGCCCTGCTCCCGCAGGCCGCGCATGACCGCAAACAGGTGCTCCACCTCGGCCGGCGTCAAGGTGGCCGTGGGTTCATCGAGCACCAGCAGGCGCGCCTCCAGCGCCAATGCCTTGGCGATCTCGACAAACTGCTGCTGCGCCACCGACAGCTTGCAGACCGGCACGTCGAGCGGGATCTCCACGCCCAGCCGGGCGATGATCTGCGCCGCCCGGCGTCGCATCGCGGCGCGCTTGAGCAGGCCCAGGGGATTGCGCAGCTCGCGCGCCAGGAACATGTTATCCACCGCGTCCAGGTAGGGGATCAGCGAAAACTCCTGGAACACCACGCCCACACCGGCGGCGATGGCCTCGTTGTAGCTGGCGAAGCGGCGCTCCTGGCCGCCGATGCGGATCTCGCCGGCGTCGGGCGTGACGATGCCGCACAGGATCTTCATCAGCGTGGACTTGCCGGCGCCGTTCTCGCCCAGCAGCGCATGCACCTCGCCGGCGCGCACCTGCAGGTCGACACCGCGCAGCACGGTCACCGGGCCGAAGTTCTTCTTGATACCAGTCAGTTGGAGCATGGCTGCCTCCATCAAGGAAAGAAAAGGAAAGCATGGCGGCATGGCGGCACGACAGTGCCGCCATGCCAGGCGCTTACCAGCTGAAGCCGGCGGCGTTCTTCTTGGTCACCGGCATGACGTCGATGGGCACTTCCTTGGGCACCACGCGTGCGCCCCACTTCTTGGCCAGCGCCATGGCCAGGCCCACGCGTACCTGGTCACGCGGGAACTGCGCGGTGGTCTCGATGAAAGGGCCGCCATCGGCGATGGCCTTGACGGCTTCGGGCGCGCCATCCACCGAGGTCAGCTTGATGTCCTTGCCACTGCCCTGGATGGCCGCCAGCGCGCCCATGGCACCACCGTCGTTGACCGAGAAGATGCCCTTCAGGTTGGGGCGCGACTGGATCATGTTCTCCACCACGCCCAGCGCCACCGAGCGGTCCTGGCGGCCGTTCTGGGTGGCCACCAGCTTGATGTCCTTGTACTCGGCCAGGGCCTGCTTGCAGCCTTCCACACGCTGCAGGATAGGCAGCACCGGAATGCCATCCAGGATGGCGACCTCACCCTTGCCCCCCACTGCGTCCGCCAGTGCGCGGCAGGACTGGTAGCCGGCATCCTTGTTCCTGGAGCCGACGAACAGGTCCACCGGGCCGGACGCATTGGCATCGACCGCCACCACGATCACGTTGCGCGCCTTGGCGGCCTTCACGGCCGCTTCCACGCCGGCCGAGTCGGTCGGGTTGATCAGCAGGATGTCGATGTTCTGCTGCAGCATGTCCTCGATGTCGGCGATCTGCTTGGCCACGTTGTGGGCGGCATCGGTGACGATGACCTTGGCGCCGAAGGACTTGGCGGCGTCATCCAGGGCCTTCTTCATCGAGACGAAATAGGGATTGTTCATCTCCTGGAAGCTCATGCCGATCTTGAGCTTGGACAGCTCCTGGGCCATCGCCGGTGCGGCAGCCAGGGATGCGGTGGACAGGGCCAGCGCGAGCAGTGCTTTCTTCATCTCAGTCTCCATTTCTTGTTTGACGTGTGTCATTTGGGGGGCGACAGGCAAGACCTGTCCTGTTCGGGAGAACGCAAAGCTCTCCTGAATCCTGGGTTCCCGCGGGCGGGACAATCTGGGTTGTGGTCTAACGCGTGCCTGGCTCAGCCGGCACCGGCAAAGACGCCATTGGTGGCGAAGGTCGTGCGGAACACCGAGGGCGACATGCCCTTGATCCTCTGGAAGTGGCGGTTGAAATTGGACAGGTTGGAGAACCCCGTCTCATAGCAGATATCGGTGATACGGGCTTCCGGGCGGGTGAGCAAGGCCAGGCAGGCCAGGTCCACGCGCAGCTGGTTCTTGTAGCGCACCAGGGTGGTCCCGGTATGGCGCTTGAAGGCGCGCGAGAAGCTGCTCAGGTTCTGGCCCACCATGTCGGCCAGGTCCTGCTCGCCGATGTCGTCGGTGAGGTGTTCGCGCAGGTAGGCGATGGCGCGGTTGAGGCCACTGCCGTTCACGCCCGACAGGTCCAGCTTGTAGGACAGGCTGGCCAGCACCTCGGGATCGGGCGAATTGGCCAGCACGTCGAGGATTTCCCAGAACAGCGCCAGGCGCTTCAGGCCGCGCTGGTCGATCAGGCGCTGCATCAGCGGGCGCACGGTATCGCTGGTGGCCTGGTCGAACAGCAGGCCACGGTGACTACGCTCGATCAGCGGGGCGATGGCGTCCATCTCGGGGATGCTGGCCGCGCAATCCTCCACCAGCTTCTCGGGGAACTGGATCACCAGCGAGCGCACCGGCACCACCTCGTCCTCGCCGATATCGGAAATCCAGTTCTGCGGCAGGTTGGGCCCGGTCATCACCAGCTGACCCGGCGCGAAGTCGCCGATATGGTCGCCGATGTAGAAACGCCCCGAGGTCGCCACCACCAGGTGGATCTCGTATTCAGGATGGTAGTGCCAGCGCACGGTACGAAAAGGGTAGCCGTGCATCCATGCCGCAAAGGATTCGCCCTTGCGGATATGGACCAGTTCCAGGTCGGGCTGCATCGTGTCTCCTCTCGATCGAGAGCATTTTTTTCGTGGAAACTGCGGATTCGCTTTTTGCAGTTTCTGTCATTGACAGCATCTTAGTGCCCGTCGGGCCGGGCTTTCTACATCACCAGTCGATGCGGACTGATACTTTTTTGCAGGTACGACGAGAAAGAAATGAAGCACGCTGCCGCGCAACCAGCCCGAGGGCCATTGCGCCAGGCAGCGCAGCACAACAGGAGGATCAGACCGAGCGCATCAGGCCGCCATCGACCTTGATGTTCTGGCCGGTGATGTAACCGGCCCCTTCCGAGGCGAGGAAAGCCACGGTGGCGGCCACTTCGTCACTGGTGCCGTAGCGCTGCATGGGCACGCCGGCGCGGCGTTCCTCGCGCTGCGGCAGGCTGTCGATCCAGCCGGGCAACACGTTGTTGATGCGGATGTTGTCGGGCGCGTACTTGTCGGCAAACAGCTTGGTGAAGGCCGCCAGGCCGGCGCGGAATACCGCCGAGGTCGGGAACATGTCGGAAGGCTCGAAGGCCCAGGCCGAGGAGATGTTGATGATGGCACCACCACCGACCTGCTGCATCAGCGGCGTGACCAGGCGCGTGGGACGGATCACGTTGAGCAGGTAGGTATCCATGCCGCGATGCCAGTCATCGTCGCTGATCTCCAGGATCGGTGCGCGCGGGCCGTGGCCGGCGCTGTTGACCAGCACATCGACGCGGCCCCATTGGGCGACAGCCAGGTCGACCAGCTTCTGCAGGTCCTCCACCGACTGGTTGGAACCAGTCACGCCGACCCCGCCCAGCTCGGCAGCCAGCGCTTCGCCTTTGCCGGAAGAGGACAGGATGCCGACCTTGAAGCCATCGGCCGCCAGGCGGCGCGCCGCGGCGGCCCCCATGCCGCTGCCGGCGGCGGTGATCAGGGCTACTTTGCTGCTCATTGAAACTCCTTGTGGATAAGTCATCGGGCGCGCCAATCGGCGCAGACCGTCGATTGTAGGGCCTGTGGCCCGCGCCCGCAGAAGCCGGTGAAAAGTGGCATTTGACAAAGTCGGTACAAGCACGCATTCTGTATACAGAACACATAAATAGAAAAAACACCCAGCCAATCCCGGCACCATCAACAGAGGAGACAGCCATGCAACTCAGCCCCCAGCAACTGAAGGACTTCGACGACACCGGTTACCTGTTCCTGCCTGAATGCTTCAATGCCGACGAGATCGCGCTCCTGAAGCAGGAAGCCGCCAAGGTGCTGGCCCAGCAACGCCCGGAGATCTGGCGCGAGAAAAACGGCGCGCCCCGCACCGCCTTCGCCGCCCACACCTACAACGAAGCCTGCCAGACCCTGGCCAGCCATCCGCGCCTGGTGGAGCCGCTGCAGCAGCTCTTCGGCGAGGACGTCTACGTACACCAGTTCAAGATCAATGCCAAGGCCGCCTTCACCGGTGAGGTCTGGCAGTGGCACCAGGATTTCCCCACCTGGCATGCCGACGATGGCATGCCCGAGGCGCGGGCGATGAACATCGCCGTGTTCCTGGACGAGGTCATGCCCATCAATGGCCCGCTGATGCTGGTGCCGCGCAGTCACAAGAGCGGCGCGCTCAAGTCCGAGCATGACCTGGAGACCACCTCCTACCCGCTCTGGACGCTGGACCAGCCCACCGTCACCGACCTGGTGGAAAAGAACGGCATCGTCACCCCCACCGGCAAGGCCGGTGGCGTCTTGATGTTCCATGCCAACCTGGTGCATGGCTCCGCGGGCAACATCACGCCCTACCCGCGCCGCATCGTCTACCTGACCCTCAATGCGGTCTCCAACGCCATCGCCAAGCCGACCCGGCCGGAGTTCATCGCCCATCGCGACTTCACCCCGGTCAAGCCGGGCCGCGATGATGCGCTCATGCATCCGCCGGGGAAGCAGGCGGCCTGAGTGGAACCGGTCAGTGATGTGAGGGCCGTGCGCTGCGCCTGACGATCTTGTCATGCGCTTGTTGCAAAGTTGAGGCATCATCGCGCAACATTGCGCAGCCGCCGTGGACATCCGTCCAGCCACGACGGCGCTTCAGCCCCGACATGCCTGACCGGAACCGCCCATGGAATTCATCCGCAACATCGACCTCGCCTCGCTGCTCGACACCTTTGTCAGCCTGACCGCCGCCTTCATCCTGGGCGGCCTGATCGGACTGGAACGCCAGTACCGGCAACGCACCGCCGGCCTGCGTACCAATGTGCTGGTGGCGCTGGGGGCGGCGGTGTTCGTGGACATGGCCAACCGCATGGGCGGCCATGACGGCGCCGTGCATGTGGTGGCCTATGTGGTCTCGGGGGTGGGTTTCCTGGGGGCGGGCGTGATCATGCGCGAAGAAGGCAATGTGCGCGGCATCAATACCGCCGCCACCCTGTGGGGGTCGGCCGCCGTGGGGGCGGCCGCCGGTGCCGACCTGATCCTGGAGGCGATCCTGGCCACCGTCTTCGTGCTTGCCGCCAACACGCTGCTGCGTCCGGTGGTCAACACCATCAACCGCAAGCCGCTGGACCTGCCGTCGGTGGAAGTCACCAATACCCTGCACCTGATCGTGGAGAGCGAGCACCAGAAGCGTGTCCTGGCCGCCGTCACCGACATGCTGGAACAGAGCCGCCACCCCACGCACGGCCTGGAAGTGCGTCCCTTTGCCGAGGACGAAGTGGAAATCGAAGCCACGCTGGCAGCCACCTCGGTCGATGGCGACGAACTCGATGCCCTGGTGGAGCGCCTGCTGGCCCTGCCAGCGGTGCGCCAGGCGTTCTGGAGCCCCAGCACCACGGACTAGGGCCGCTCCTGCGCCTCCGGGTTCAGCCGCTCTCCACGCGGTTGCGCCCGGACTCCTTGGCGCGATACAAGGCCGCATCGGCCCGCGCAATCATCGACTGGATACTGTCACCCGGCGCAGACGTACTCACACCGAAGCTCCCCGTCTTCGGCCCGGTAACGGCGATATCGCACTCGGCCATGGCTTGACGCAGACGCTCGGCGATCACACGGACGTCATCGGCGCCGGTATCTGGACAGATCGCCAGGAACTCCTCTCCGCCCCAGCGTCCGACGACATCCCCGCTCCGCATATGCTGCTCCAGCAGGCGACTGATCCGGACCAGCACGACATCGCCCACCTGATGTCCATAGGTATCGTTGACGCTCTTGAACTTGTCGATGTCGATCAGGATCACCGAGAAGCGCGTCCCGCCCACCTCGCAAGCGGCTAGCGCGGTGGCCAGCAAGGCATCCAGGCGCAGGCGGTTGGCCAAGCCCGTCAGGGGGTCGGTGGTGGACAGGGTCTCCAGCTCGCGGTTCTTTTCCACCAGCTCGGCGGTACGCTCGGCGACCTGTCGGCGCAGATCGTCGGTATAGCGCTCGATGCGCCGGGACATGGCCAGGAAGGTCTTGGCCACGCGGCCGATTTCATCTTCGGAAGTCGACTCCAGGCGCACCGTGAAATCCCCCTTCGCAATGGCCTGGGCCGCCTTGTCCAGGCGCACCAGCCGGCGTAGCAAGCCACTCTCGAACCAGATCGCGGCCAGCACCAGCGCAGCCACCAGCAGCCCGCCGGCCAGCAGCAACCCGGAAGGGAAATGCGATGCCGACATCGCCACCGAGGGCGCGATGATGGACACCACGAACCACTGGATCTCCGGCACCCAGGCCAGCGCGACCATATGGGACTTGCCGTCGATGCTGGCCGTCATCGACGCCGTCACCCGCTCCCCCGACTTCAGCTCGGCCATCAATTGGCGCAGCCGCGCCTGGTCCTCGGTGGCGCTGATGAGACTGAAGATGGTGCTCTGGGACTCGCCGGTCTGGGCTTTCCGGATGGAGGCAAAATCGATCAGGTGAATGTTCGGATGCAACTGGATGGCACCATTGGTATCGACCAGCATGTTCTGCCCTTCCACCTCGACGCTGCGGCTCTCCACGCTCTGCAATACCTCGGGCAGGTCAAGGCCGGTGCCGACCACGGCGAGCGCATGCCGCTGCGTATCGTGGACCACGGCATTGATCCAGACCAGGGTCTTGTTGACGTGGATATCCGTTTCCACATTCAATTGCACGTCTGCGACCCGGCCCAGGATGGCGTAGAACCAGCCATCCTTGAGATCGGTCTGCTGCAGCGTGTACAAGGGCCGATTGGCGTCCCCGGTGCTCTTGTCGTCCTTGAAGTAGTAGTTGCCGGAGCCGGCGATGGCGAAGAAATAACGGCGTCCCTGGAAGAAATGCCGATAGTCCTCCAGCTCGGCCAGCGCGCGCGCCCGGACATCAGGCGCCTGCTCGGCCTGGATCCATTTTTTCAGGACCGGCGAACTCGCCATCTTCTGGACCAGCACCACTTCCCGCGAAATCAGGGTCTGCAGCTTGCTCTTCTCATAGAGCACGTTTCGTTCGACCAGGCGCAGCCCGAGGGTCTGGGTCACATCCTCCTGATACCAGCTGGAAAAGCGGTAGCTGACCACACCGCTGAGCAAGAGGATTCCCGCCAAAGCCATCAAGAATTGCTGACGCAACGTAAGTTTTCTTATCCTGAGCATCGCTGAACTTGCCGCCTCCCGCGGCACGGATTCTTGGTTGAAGAAACACCTTCCGGCCCTGATGCAGGTGATGAGCACCACACTGGCATCGCCCTCGGCCTCCCCTGGAATGATGTTTCCGCTTGCGCATTACCCTTGATAGTACGATAAGCGCACACCGACAGGTGATATTGCCTGGCAGGCTAGTCCAGCTGCGCCAGTGCCGTGGCGACCGCCTCCGGCACCGAAGGACGGCCATTGACGAAGCAGGTCGCCACGAAGGTCGCGTCGGTGCAGGTGACGCCGTTGACATTGATCTGCTGGAAGAAATTGACGCGGTTGCGTTTCTCGTTCTTCTGCAACTCGCAGGTCACCTCCAGCTGGTCGCCCTGCTTGAGGCTCTTGCGGAAGCGCAGCGAGTATTCAAGCACCATGTACATCTTGCCCTGCTTGAATTCCTCTTCGATATCGATTCCCAGCGCCTCCTTCATGAAGGCATGCCGCGTCCATTCCATGTAGAACGGATAGTAGAGACCATCGACCACGCCCTGGAAGTCAATATGGGCGGGATCTACCTCGAAGTGCTTGGTGAACATAGGCGTTTGACCTGATGGGATAAGGAAAGGGACAGGGGGGAATGATAGCCGACGCGCCTGTCCCAAAGCACTCGTCCTATAATATTTAGCTATAACAATGAGGAAACCGCCATGCCATCCACCGCTTCACTGCTTCGTCCGCTGCGTAGTCTGGCGGCCATCCTGGCTTTGCTTCCTGCACTGGCGCTGGCCGCTGGTGCAGAGGAATTAAGCTTCGATAACGTCAACTACCAGCATCGCTGGTCGAAAAACGGCCAAAACGAATTCACACCGCCAGCCGAGACGGATCTGAACCACTGGACCGACATGATCACGATCAACGTCATCGACCAGGCCACCGATGGCGACAAGCTGGCGCAGCTGGCCAACCTGGTGCTCAAGCGCTACCAGACCGCAGGCAAGGTCGTCCGTACCAACTCGATAGCGCGCTCCGAGACCCGGCCGGCCGAGCACTACATCGCGGCGGTCCTGGGCAATCCGGGTTTTCTGGAGGCGGTCTTCGCCCGCTTCGTGCTGGTCGACGGGACGGGCTTGATCATCATTCATTCGCACCGCGTCTACGGTGCGCAGGCGGGTAACGAACTGTCGCAATGGCTGCGCGCCAACGGGCCGGGTCAGGAACAGATCCTGATGGCATGGACCGGCGCACCCTCCCTGCAGGCCTTGCGGCAATTGCCTCAAAGCTCCCAGTAGCGTCAGACAGCCCGCCTATGCGAGACCATGACCGACACTGCTTGTCCGCGCCCGGGAATCCAGAACCACCCACCTCGGAAATCAGAATCGATGGGCCGCTCGGCGAGCTTGCCGGTAGCCTTATCCAGGTTCCTGGAAGTCGGTCAGGCGTATTGATCATTCCTGGATCCGGTCCGACGGATCGCGACGGTAACAGTCCGCTGGGCGTGAAGGCGCAGACTTACAAACTGCTGGCAGAAGGTCTGGCCCGACGGCATGTCTCCAGCCTGCGGATTGATAAACGGGGGCTGTTCGGTAGCCGAGCGGCGATTGAGAATCCCAATGCGGTCAGCATGGATGACTACGTTCAAGACGTATTGCACTGGTCCGCTGCCATGACGCAACGTCTGCACACGCCAGGAGTCTGGCTGGTGGGCCACAGCGAGGGCGCGCTGATTGCATTGGCAACAGCGGCAAACAACACGGGCAACCCACTCCTGCGCGGCTTGATCTTGATTGCGGCACCGGGCCATCCGCTCGGATCGGTGCTGAAAAACCAGATCATCTCGAACCCGGCCAATACAGGCATCGCCCGATCAGCCGCCGACATCATCGACCAGCTGGAAGACGGTCAACACATTCCCCTTGCGGACATTCCCGCGATGCTGCAGGGCCTGTTTCATCCAGATGTACAAGGATTTCTGATTGATCTTTTCGCAGTCGATCCTGCACAGTTGATCAAGGCGATCGACATTCCAATCCTTATCCTGCAAGGAGGACGCGACCTGCAGGTGGGACTGGCCGACGCGAAACGACTCAAGCACCATCAACCGCAAGCAGTGCTAAGGGTGTTTGAACATGCCAATCACCTCATGAAAGAAGTCGCACAGGAAGATCGTGCTCTCAACATTGCGACCTATTCCAATCCTGCACTTCCCTTGATACCGGGACTGCTGGACAGCATTGTCGAATTCATCGCGGCACACCAAGACCGATGAGAATCCTGGCGAAATAGGCGAGACCGACCGATCACTGGAAGCGGCAATGAAGGAAAAACCATTGAAGATCAAACCCGCCTGCATCGAGGACCTTTCTTTCGCCAGAGAGCTGGTGTTCTCCAACATGCGCCCGTACTACCTCGCACACGGGATGGCGTGGTCGGATGCAAGTTTTCAACGCGGGTGGGAATCGAACAACGGTTTCATTGCTTGGGTCGGGGACGCTCGCGTGGGATATTTTTCGATCAGGTGCGAGCCAGGCGTTCTTTACCTGAACGATATGCAAGTGCTCTCCGAATACCGCGGTCAGGGGATCGGTGGTGCCATGATGCGGTTCATCGTGGATGAGCTCCTCGACGACGAATGGAGCGCCATACGACTGAAGGTGTTCAACGACAATCCGGCAATCCGTTTCTACGAAAAGTCAGGCTTCAGCCTTGCATTTTCCGATCACCGGTTTTCCGGCATGGAATACAAAGCTGCAAAAGCGGACGGATGATGCCGGCATAAAGACCGCCTGGCGTCACAGACAAGTCAATGAGCCGCCTCGAACCGCTTGCGCAACCAGCGCACCGGCCCACCGATGACGGGCAGCTTCTGCCATAGCTCCTCGGCAGCATCCCAGTAATCGCGATGATCGATGACCAGGCCCGCTGCATCGAAACGGAAATGCGTCGCGCCCAGCACCGTATAGGGGCGGCCCTTGAGCCCGAACTCGAAGCGCCAGGTGGCAAAGGCCTGGTCGCCCTGCCCCATCGACTCCAGGATCACGAAGCACGGCGTCTCGGTGGTCTCGAACATGTGTTCGAAGATGGCCGCGATGGCGGGCAATCCCGTGACCTCATTGAAGGGATCCTTGAAATGCGCCTGCGGTGCATAGAACTCACCGATGCGCGCCAGGTTTCCGCGATCCAGCGTGCCATACCACTCAAGGAGTTGTTCAAGCTTGTGCATCGTCATTTCAGCAGGAAGCGTCGGAACAGCAGGAAGCGCAAGCGGAACGGCAACTGCCGCAACAGCTTCAGCCAGAGCGTGAAGCGTAGCGGAAAATGGATCTCGAAACGTCCCTCGATGATGCCGCGCCAGATGGCCTGCGCCGCTTGCTGCGGGGTCTGCAGGGCCGGCATCGGAAAGTCGTTCAGGTCGGTCAGGTCGGTCTTCACGAAACCGGGGTTGACCAGGTAGACATTCAATCCCTTGGGCCGCAAATCGCTATAAAGGATTTCCGCCAGGTTGATCAGCGCCGCCTTGCCCGGCCCATAGACACTGGCGCCGGGCAGGCCGACGTAGCCCGCCACGCTGGCCACCAGCGCAATGCCGCCGCTGCCGCGCGCGAGCATCTCGGGCAGGGCTGCTCCCAGCGCCGAATAGACGCTGGCCAGGTTGGTGCGCAGGGTGTGCTCGGCTTCTTCGTCCTGCACTTCCCAGCTGCGCTCGGGACGGTATTTCGCCACGCAGAAGACCAGCAGGTCCACCCCGCCCAGGGCCTGCACGATGCGGGCATGCTGGTCGCGCCAGGCATCGCGGCAGAGCACATCCAGGGGCGCGATGAAGGCATCCTGGTGACCGGCCGCGACTTCCTGCAAGGCATCGGCACGGCGCGCCGACAAGGCCACCCTGGCCCCGGCGGCCAGTGCCTGGCGCGCCAGTTCGGCGCCGATGCCGCTGGAGGCACCGACCAGCCACACGCGCAAGCCACGCAGGTCATGCAGCGGACGATTCATCGGACCGAACAGCGGCGCCGGGCGAACCCGCTGGGCGGGTTCATGCTCCTGCGCCACACTCTTGGGTGCGGGTCGGGTCTGCGTATTCATGGCTGCTCCTTGCGGAAGAACAGGGTCACCTGCCCGACCTCGACGCCAAACTTGCGCATGCTGGTGCGGTTGATGAGTGTGCGCTCGTCCATCTGGTACATCCAGTCATCCATCTGGACTTCGTACTGCTTGTCATCGACGGGGAGCAGCAGCGTGTAGTTCCAGTGCAGGGCATTGCCGGCGGTCTGCCCCAGCGCCTCGCCGATGACGTCGCCCGCGCGGCCACGCCAGCTGCCGTCGGCCTGGCGCACCAGGGTCCAGACGCGGGTCTGGGTCTGGCCATCGTCATAGCGGAAGCGCTCGTCCAGCGTGAGCGTGTCGCCCGCCAGCGTGCCGGTGACGATCACATGGAAGCGTCGCGCCACCTCGCCGCTGCGCTTCTGGAACATGCCCCAGGCCTCGGTGCGCCCCTGGAAGAAGCGGGCCGGATCGAACACCGGCGTCTTGCCGGCGTAGTCGCTGACCTGCTGTCCGGCACAGCCGCCCAGCAGCCAGGCCAGCGACAGCACAGCGGACCAGCGCAGCAGGCCGCTGCGCAGGCGTGAAAGCGTGGCATCCATGGCTCACTCCTTGTGCAACAGAAACTGCACCACATCGGTCTGGCCTTCGTCGAAGCCGACTTCGCAGAAGACGTAGTAGAGCTGCCACAGACGACGGAAGCGCTCGTCGAAGCCTTGCGCGGCGATGGCCTCGCGCTGTGCCAGGAAGCTGTCGTTCCAGCGGCGCAGCGTCTCGGCGTAGTCGCGTCCGAAATGGAAGCGGTCGCGCGTGGCCAGTCCGGCACGGCTGGCGGCGCGGCTGAAACGCTCGTGGCTGGGCAACATGCCGCCGGGGAAGATGAATTCACGGATGAAGTCAGCACTGTCGCGATAGCGCTCGAACACCGCCTCGTCGATGGTGATGGACTGCACCAGCGCCTGTCCGCCCGGCTTCAGGCGTGCCGCCACGGTGTCGAAGTAGGTCTGCCAGAAACGCTCGCCCACGGCCTCGAACATCTCGATGGAGACGATGGCATCGTAATGGCCGTCCAGGTCGCGATAGTCGCGCAGCTCCAGTTGGGCCAGGCCTTGCAGTTGCTGGCGGTGCATGCGCTCCCGGGCGAAGGCCAGTTGCGCGGGCGAGATCGTCACGCCGTGCACGGCGATGCCCTGCCGGGCCGCGTGTTCGGCAAAGCCGCCCCAACCGCAGCCGATCTCCAGCACGCGGTCGCCAGGTCGCAGGCCGAGCTGCTCGACGATGCGCTGGTACTTGGCGGCCTGGGCCTCGGCCAGGCTCTGGTCGGGATGGGTGAAGATGGCGCTGGAATAGCTCATCGTCTCATCCAGCCACAGACCATAGAAGTCGTTGCCCAGGTCGTAGTGCGCGTGGATGTTGCGGCGGCTGCCGCTGCGCGTGTTGGTGCGCAGCAGGTGACGCAGGCGATACCACCAGGAGGCCAGCCGGCCGCCTTCGACCGCCCCTGCCAGGGCGCGGCGATTGCGCTGCGCCAGTCGCAGCAGCGCCGCCAGGTCGGGGGTATCGACCCAGCCGGCGCCATAGGCCTCGCCAAAACCGATGTCACCGGCGCGCAGGATGGCACCGCAGGCACGCCAGTCGAGGATGCGCAATTGCGCACTGGGTGGCTGGCGCAGGTCGCCGAAGGTCAGCGTGGTGCCATGGGGCGTGATCAACTCCAGGTGGCCATGGTCGAGTCGTTCCAGCATGGCCAGGAACAGGCGGGCCGAGAGCGGTCCGGTACGGCGGACAGTGCTCTGCAGGGCGGGGCTGTGGTTCATGGCAGGGTTTCCTTTCCAGAAGATGATCCGGCGCCCACGGGGCGCTTGGGCAAGCTGAACCAGGGCACGCGCTTGCGCCACAGGAGCAAGGCTTGCCAGTGGATACGCGCCACCACGCCCAGCGTGAGCAGGGGTTGCGCGCAGAGCGCGGCCAGCGCGGAAGTGGCTGTCAGGGGACGCAGATGGCCGCCGATGGCGGTACGCATGAGCGGCTGCAGGTCGGCATCGGCCTCCTCAGGCAGGCCCTGGTCGTAATAGTCGATGCCGACGAAGGCGGTATCGCCCCGGTCGCGCAAGCGGAAGCGATAGAAACCGCGCACCTCGCAGAAGGGCGAGACGTGCATCAGCTTCTGGCAGCTCAGGCGCACGTCCTCACCGATGGCGCCGCCATCGCTGGCGCGCAGCAGGTAATGCTGGGTCTGGCCAAAGGTATTGTTGACCTCCGCCAGTACCGCACGCAGTACACCGCTGCGGTCATGGCAGAGGAACAGGCTGATCGGGTTGAAGACGAAACCGAACAGCCGGGGAAAGGTCTGCAGGCGGATCACGCCATCCGTGGGGGCGCCCGCCTGGCGCAGGCGCTCGCGCACCCAGGTCGCCAGGTCGCTACCGTCGCGCGCGCCGTAGTCGCGGGTACGCACGCTCATCAGGCGGCGCCGGTCCACGCCGAACCAGGCATTGCCGGCCTCGGCCGTGCGCGCCAGGTCGAGCCGCACGCAGAACACCGGATAGACGAAACGATGCAGCACCGGACGCAGGCGCTGATGCATCACCTGCCCACGCAGCAATTGCGCGGCAGGGAGATGCGAGGTCGGGGACAGCGGTGTCATAGCGCGGCCCAGTCCGGCGTGACGCCGAAATCACGGATTACCCGCAAGGCCGACTTGAGGCCATCCTCATGGAAACCATAGCCGGTCCAGGCCCCGGCGAACCAGGCGCGATGGCGACCCTGGATGCCAGGCAGGCGACGCTGGGCGTCGATGGCAGGCTGGTCGAAGACCGGGTGCTCGTAGTCGAAGCGGCCCATCACCGTGGCGGCAGCCGGTGGCTGCGACGGATTCAGGGTCAGGATCACATCGGTCTGGCAGGGCAGGTCCTGCAGGCGATTGAGCCAGTAGCTCACGCAGACGGCGCGGCTGCCATCGCTGTGACGCGATCCCAGGTAGTTCCAGGCCGACCAGACCTTGTCGCGGCGCGGCATCAGTCGCACATCGCTGTGCAGCCAGGCGGTATTGGCCTGGTAGCGTACTGCAGCGAGCACCTGGTGCTCCTCGATGGTCGCATCCTGCAGCAGGGCCAGCGTCTGCGGCGCATGGGTGGCGAAGACCACGGCGTCGAACTGCTCCTCGCGCGGGCTGTCGCCGCCGCTGCGCACCAGCACGCCATGATCGTTGCGGGTCACGCCCAGCAGGCGACTGCCCAGGCGCACATCGGGCAGCGTGGCGGCGATGCGGCGCACGTACTCGCGCGAACCGCCACGCACGGTGCGCCAGCGCGGCCGGTCGTTGATCTGCAGCAGGCCGTGGTTGATGCAGAAGCGCAGGAAAGTCGCCGCCGGGAAATCCAGGATATCGGCCGGCGAACTGGACCAGATGGCGGCCGCCATCGGGATCAGGTAGGCATCGCGGAACAGGTCGCCGTAGCGGCCCTCGGCCAGCAGGTGGCGCAGGCTCAGTGGCTGCCCCTCGCAGGCCGCCAGGTTGGCATGGGCGGCGCGGTTGAAGCGCAGGATGTCGCGCAGCATGCCCAGGAAAGCTGGTTGCAACAGCCGCTTGCGCTGGGCAAAGACGGTATCGAGATTGGTGCCGGCCCATTCGAAGCGGCCTTCGTCCATCGACACGCCAAAGGACATGTCGGTGGCATAGGTCTCGACCTGGAGCTCCTTGAACAGGGCGATGAGGTTGGGATAGGTCCAATCATTGAACACCAGGAAACCCGTATCGACCGCGAAGGCCTGCCCTTCCGGCGCGATCTCGACCGTATTGGCGTGTCCGCCCAGGGTCGGCGCCGCTTCATACAACACCACCGCGTGCCGGCGCGCCAGCAGGTAGGCGCTGGCCAGCCCGGCGATGCCGGCGCCGATGACGGCAATACGTTGTCCATTAGGAATCATGAAGAGCAACCCACCCTTTTCGTTGTCGAGACCATCCTTGCCACGCAGCAGGAGCAACCCGCCGCAGCCAGGCTGGCATGACGTTTTTATGTGTTTAACGAGCGCTTTTTCCGGCGTTCCTGCACGCCCGGTCGTCGCTATGGTGCTAAGATTACTACCAAAGGAAAATAAAATCTACCGATTAGTAACTTAAATTACCGATGAGTATCTTTGGAAAACTAAGCTTCAAGGACCAGGCCTTCAAGCTGCGCGAAAACGCCATCCTGGACGCGGCCACGACAGTACTGGGCAGCAAGGGCTATGACCTGATGACCATGGATGACGTGGCCGGGGCGGTGGGCATCTCCAAGCCCAGCCTGTACAAGCACTTCAAGTCCAAGGAAGAGTTGGTGGGCGAGACCATGATCCGCCTCATCGACGGTGCCATCGACCAGCTGGCGCAACTGGGCGGGATCGCCAGTGCGCGCGGCAAGCTGGAGGCGATGCTGGAATGGGCGCTGCGGGTGCGGCTGGAAGGCGGCCTGCCCTTCCTGCCCTCCACCAGCACACCGGTACGCGAGATGCTCATGCGCAACGTCAAGTACGTCATGCGCGTGCTGAAACTGAATGGGCAGCTGGAGAAGCTGGTCAAGGAAGCGCAGAAGGCCGGCGATCTCGATGCCGCCCTGCCCAGTGACGTGGTGCTCTACAGCTATTACGCCCGCACCTGCGATCCGGCGGTCGATTACTTGCAGAAGTTCAGCAAGATGACCAACGAGGAGATCGTGAAGTACATGCTGCACGTGGCCTTCAACGGCTTCACGACAGGCAAGACGCCGCGCTGAGCGGCGTGCAGGCGATCAGTCAATCAGGCCAGACCGTAGCAACGGGCGGCGGTTCCGCCCCACAACTGCGCCTGCTCGGTCGCTGACAGGCGCGTGGCGCCCCACTCACGCACCACGCCGGCCACCTTGGCATAGGAGGCCGCCAGCAGGCACACCGGCCAGTCCGAACCAAACATGAGCCGTTGCGGGCCGAAGGCTTCCAGGGCCACATCCAGGCAGATGAGGAGATGGTCGAAGTCCTTCTGGCGCAGGCCGCGCAGCCAGTCGGCCTCGGTCACCAGGCCCGAGAGCTTGCAGGCCACATGGGGCAAGGCGGCCAGCTTGCGCAAGTCGTGCTTCCAGTCGGCCAGGGCAGCGTCATTGCGGCCGAACTCGGTCAGCGCCGGCTTGCCCAGGTGGTCCAGCACCAGCCAGTGGCGGTCGTGGCGGGCGCAGAAGGCCTGGATCTCCGCCATCTGGCGCGCATAGACCAGCACGTCGTAGACATAGCCCTGCTGCTGCAGCCAGGCCACGCCGGCATTGAAGGCCGGCGCCTCGACGAAGCTGCCGACATCGCTCTCATCCTGTATCTGGTGGCGAAATCCCAGCAATTTCTCCCGCCCCCAGTGCGCCACATTGGCCGCCAGGTGCGGCGAGGACAAATCCTCCCAGCCGACCACCCCGGCGATGCGCCGGTCATGGCGCGCCAGCTCCAGCAGGAAACCGGTTTCTTCGCGGCCGGCACGGGCCTGCACCGCAATGGAGCCGTCCAGCCCCTCCGAGGCCAGCACCGGATGCAGTTGTCCGGGCATGCGGTCGCAGGCCAGCAAGTCCATGCCGTGACCTATCCACGGATAGTCTTCGGCGCGGTAGCGCCAGAAATGCTGGTGGGCGTCGATGCGGAGCGGCTTCATGGTGGTCTCGGTCAGCTTGGAAAATGAGGCGGATTCAGCAGTTGCGCTGCTCCCCCCTGGGGGGATAGCGAACCGGTGCAAAAGAAGAGGCGCCGCCGGATGGCGGCGCCCGGCGGCCCGTCGGTGGCATCGGCAACCGATGCCAATGCCAACACGTCAGGCGATCAGCGGATCAGTCATACAGCACGGCGGCGATCTTGGGATCGTCGATGTTGGCCTTGTCGTACCAGTAGAAACCGGTGTCGATGACCTTGGGCAGCTTCTCGCCCTTGATCGCCTTCACCGCCGCTTCCACGGTCTTGTAGCCGATGCCGACCGGGTTCTGGGTGATGGCGCCGGCCATGGTGCCGTCACGGATCGCATCCTTCTGCTGCTTGCCCGAGTCATAGCCGATGATGATGATCTTGCGCTTCATTTCCCGAACGCCATTGACCACGCCGATGGCCGAGCCCTCGTTGGTGCCGAACACGCCCTTGAGCTTGGGATAGGCCTGCAGGATGGACTTGGTGACCTCGGTCGACTTCAGCTGGTCGCCGCCGCCGTACTGTACGCTGACCACCTTGATCTTGGGATAGGTGGACTTGATGCGTTCCAGGAAGCCGTCGCGACGGTCGATGCCGGTGCGGCTGGTCTGGTCGTGGGCGACCACGGCGATATCGCCTTCCTTGCCGATCAGCTCGGCCATCTTGTCGGCGGCCAGGGCGGCGGCGGCACGGTTGTCGGTGGTGGCGGTGGTGACCGGGATGTCGCTATCCACGCCCGAGTCGAAGGCCACCACCGGGATCTTGGCGGCCTGCGCTTTCTTGAGCAGCGGGATGGCCGCCTTGCTGTCGAGAGCTGCGAAGCCGATGGCTTGCGGCTTCTTGGCGAGCGCAGCGGAGAGCATGTCGATCTGCTTGTCCACCATGGCTTCGGTCTCCGGGCCTTCGAAGCTCACCTTGACCTTGTAGTCCTTGCCAGCCTGGTCGGCACCGGCCTTCACGGCTTGCCAGAACTGGTGCTGGAAGCCCTTGGAGATGAGGGGGATATAGACCTCCTGCGCTTGCGCAGTGGCGCCACCGAAGGCAAAGGCCAGGCCCAGGGCGGCACCGAGTAATTTGTTCTTGAACACGGGTAAGTCTCCTTTTGTTATCGATGATGGAGTGCCGGCACCGAAATGCCGGCGGGGTTGATGCGCAACTGCCAAATCAATCAAGACCTCATGCGCGGCGACGGCGCCGCAAGATATCCAGGTACACCGCCAGGATGATGATCACGCCGGTGACCACCGTCTGCCACTCCTGCGCCACCGACATGATGCGCAGGCCGTTGACCAGCACGCTCATGATGAACGCGCCGATGATGGTGCCCAGGATGGTGCCGGTGCCGCCCGAGAGCGAGGTGCCGCCGATCACCACGGCGGCAATCGCGTCCAGCTCGTAACCCTGGCCCAGCGCCGGCTGGGCCGAGTTCAGGCGCGAGGCGATGATCAGGCCGGCGATGCCGCAAATGGCGCCCGAGAAGGTATAGACCGCGACCTTCCAGAAATCCACCTTCACGCCCGACAGGCGCAACGCTTCCTCGTTGCTGCCCAAGGCGAAGGTATAGCGACCGAACACGGTCTTGTTGAGGATGACCGAGGCGCCGATGGCCACGATGAACAGGATCAGCACCGCATTGGGAATGGGCAGCGCCGGGATCAGGTCGCCGATCAGCGAATCCTGGGCGATGGCGGTAAAGCCCTCGGTATCGTTGAAGTAGATCGGACGGGTGCCTGAGATGACCAGCGACAAACCCTTCAGGAGCATCATCATGCCCAGCGTGGCGATGAAGGGCGGCACCTTGAGCTTGGCGATCACCATGCCCGAGACCCAGCCCGAGAGCGCGCCGAAGAGGATCGCCGCGACGATGCCCAGCGGCAGCGGCATGCCCCAGTTGGTCAGCACCACGCCGGCCATGACGGCGCAGAAGGTCATCATGGTCCCCACCGACAGGTCGATGCCGGAGCTGATGATGACGTAGGTGCAGGCGATGGCCAGCACGCCGTTGACGGCGGTCGATTGCAGGATGCTGACCAGGTTGTCCACCTCCAGGAAATTGCTGGAGGCAACGCTGAAGAACACCATCAGCAGCAACAGGCTGGCGAAGGCCAGCAGCTTCTGGCGCGCGGCCGGGTTGAACAGGCGGGCGCGCAAGCCCGGGGAAGTCTCTGGAGTGGCCATGGATGCGGTGGGAGCGGAGTGGATGTTGTTTGCCATGATCGTCGGTGCTCTGGGTTCGGATGGAATGGGGCGGCGTGTTTGCCTGGTCTCGTGGGCGGGTGGCTAGAGCACCGCCGATTCGCGTTGCGTGGCCAGTTGCATGATCTTTTCCTGGGTGGCCTCGGCGCGCGAGAGTTCACCCGTCACGCGCCCTTCGCACATCACCAGGATGCGGTGGCTCATGCGCAGCACCTCGGGCAGCTCGGACGAAATCATGACGATGGCCTTGCCCTGTGCGGCCAGGGCGTCGAGCAGCTTGTAGATCTCGCTCTTGGCGCCGATGTCGATACCGCGCGTGGGTTCGTCGAAGAACAGGATGTCGCAGTCGCGCAGCAGCCACTTGGCAATCACGATCTTCTGCTGGTTGCCGCCCGAGAGCAGGCGCGCCTGCTGTTCCACCGACGGCGTCTTGATGGCCAGCTGACGCACATAGCCCTGTGCCGCCGCGCGGATGGCGCGCTGGTCCATGAACCCGGCGCGGGTGAAGCGGCCCATGCTGGAGAGCGCGATATTGGCCTGCACATCCATACCCACGGCCAGGCCGAAATGCTTGCGGTCTTCCGACAGGTAGCCGATGCCATGGGCCACCGCATCGGCCGGCGACTTGATCAGCGCCCGGCCACCATGGATCATGATCTCGCCCGACTCCAGCGGATCGGCACCGAAGATGGCGCGCGCCACCTCGGTGCGACCCGCGCCCATCAAGCCGGCAAAGCCGAGGATCTCGCCGCGCCGCAACTGGAAGCCGACTTCGCGGATGGCGCGACCACGATTCAGGCCACGCACCTCCAGCACTACCTCGTTGGCCGAGGTATCGGGCGGCGTGCGCTGCTCGCCATCGAGGGCGCGGCCCACCATCATGGCGATGATGCTGTCCATGGACGTCCCCACCATGGGGACGGTGGCGATGTACTTGCCATCGCGCATGACGCTGACGCGGTCGGCGATCTGGCGCAACTCATCCATCTTGTGCGAAATGTAGACGATGCCCACGCCCTGCGCCTGCAGGTCGCGGATGATGCGGAACAGTTCGCCGATCTCGGCATTGTTGAGCGCGGCCGTCGGCTCATCCATGATCAGCACGCGCGAATCGAAGGACAGTGCCTTGGCGATCTCCACCATCTGCTGGCGCGCCACGGTCAGCTCGCCTACCGGCGTGCGCGGATCGAGGTCCAGGCGCATGCGCGCGAAGATGGCGGCGGCCTGGCGGTTCAACTGCTCTTCATCGATGAACAGGCCGAAGGCGCGGCGCGGCTCGCGCCCGATGAAGATGTTCTGCGCCGCCGTCAGGTGATTCATCAGGTTCAGTTCCTGATGGATGATGCCGATGCCCAGGGCCTGTGCCTGGCGCGGCTCGGCGATCTCCACCGGACGACCGTCCAGCAGGATCTCGCCACTGTCGCGCTGGTAGACGCCGGAGAGGATCTTCATCAGCGTGGACTTGCCGGCGCCGTTCTCCCCCATCAGGGCATGGACTTCACCGGCGGCCAGTTCGAACTGGCAATTGTCCAGCGCCAGCACGCCGGGAAAGCGCTTGCTGACATTGCGCAAGGCGATCAGCGGCGCGGTCGTGGTGCCCGGCGTGGAGGCTGTTGCGGATACTGTCGATGTGTCGGGCATTGCGGGTGTCTCCTGGTCTTGTTGCATGCTCACCTCGGATGCATTGCCGGCCCTGTCTCGGGCCCTGGTTGTTGCTGGATGCTCGATGCGACTCTGCGGTCGCTGTGCCGATGCACCTGGTACTGCTGGTATTGCTGGTGATTCAGGTCGCCGTCATGGCTGCTGTGCCAGATCGAAGATGCAGGTCATCCTCACCCACTTCTCGCCATCCGGGGTCCACGGCGTGGCTGCCTGGAAGCGCCACATCAGCGCCTCCCACTCACGTACGCGCGGCGCATCCTGCATGGCGGCAGCCATCGCGGCCGCATCGTAGAGGGCGTCATCGGTCTCCATCACCATGGTCATGCGCGTACCGAGGCGGTAGATTTCCATCCCGGTCACGCCATGCCGGCGCAGGTGCTGCGCGATCTCCGGCCAGATGCGGCGGTGCTGCGCCTCGTACTCGGCGATCAGGGCCGCATCGTCCTTCAGGTCCAGGGCCAGCAGGTGTCGCATGCCCGGCTCCTTCAGGTCAGGGCGCGGTCGAGATGGGTATAGCCCCCATCTACGAACACCCACTGCCCGGTGGTGTGCGAAGAGCGGCCCGACAGCAGGAAGACCGCCATGTCAGCCATTTCCTCCGAGGTCGTGAAGCGCTTGCCCAGCGGGATCTTGCTGGTGATGGCATCGAGCTTTTCCTGGGGATGCTCGAAGGTGGCGATCCACTTCTCGTACAGCGGCGTCATCACCTCGGCCGGGATCAGTGCATTGACGCGCACGCCATCATCCCGCAGCGCTGCCGCCCACTCGCGCGTCAGCGACAGTTGCGCGCCCTTGGAGGCGCAATAGCCGCTGGTGTTGCCCTGGCCGGTGAGGGCGGTCTTGGAAGAGACATTGACGATGGCGCCACGCGTGGCCTTCAGGTGCGGCACGCAGTAGTGCGCCATCACGTAGTAGTGGATCAGGTTGCGCTCCAGCGAGGCCACGAATTCGTCGCGGCCAGCCTCCAGCCCCACGCTGTCGTTGACGCCGGCATTGTTGACCAGGCCATCGAGTCGCCCGAAGCGCTGGACGGTCTCGGCCACGGCCTCGCGGCAACCGGCGTCATCCTGCAGCTCCAGCTGGAACAACGCCGCACGCGGTTGCAGTTCGAGCAGGCGCGCCCAGAACTGCGGCTCCGGTTCGCTGCGGGCGAACACCACCGGGATGGCGCCCTCGGCAGCCAATTGCAGGCTGATGGCGCCGCCGATGCCGGAGGCACCGCCGGTCACGATGACGACCTTGTCTTGCAGGTTCAAGTCCACTTCAGTCTCCGTAATTTTTTATATCGTTTTCTGTTGCGGGCTACTGCGACCTAGCCACGAAAGCGGTACTGCTCCAGCGATTCCGGCTTCATCTCGATGGAGAAGCCCGGCCGGCTCGGCGGCATGTAGGCCGCATTCCTGACCACGCAGGGATCGACGAAGTGCTCGTGCAGGTGATCCACGTATTCGGTCACGCGCCCTTCCTTGCTACCGGAGATGCACAGGTAATCGATCATCGACAGGTGCTGCACGTATTCGCACAGGCCGACGCCACCGGCATGCGGGCAGACCACCTTGCCATACTTGGCGGCCATCAGCATCACGGCCAGGATCTCGTTGACACCACCGAGGCGGCAGGAATCGATCTGCACCACGTCGATGGCATCACGCATGATGAATTGCTTGAACAGCACGCGGTTCTGGCACATCTCGCCGGTGGCGACCTTGACCGCACCGATGCCCGCGCGGATCTTGCGGTGGCCTTCCACATCATCGGGGGAAGTCGGCTCCTCGATGAACCAGGGCTGGGCAAAGGCCAGGGCATTGACCCAGTCGATGGCCTGGTCCACTTCCCAGACCTGGTTGGCGTCGATCATCAGGCGGCGCTCCGGGCCCAGGACTTCGCGGGCGATGCGCACACGGCGCTTGTCGTCTTCCAGGTCGCGGCCGACCTTGAGCTTAACGTGGCTGAAGCCGGCATCGATGGCTTCCTGGCACAGGCGGCGCAGCTTGGCGTCGTCGTAGCCCAGCCAGCCGGCCGAAGTGGTGTAGCAGGGATAGCCCTCTTGCTGCAGGATGCGCAGGCGTTCGGCCTTGCCGGCGGCCTTCTCGCGCAGCAGCGCCACTGCCTCCGAGGGCGTGATGCAGTCGCTGATGTAGCGGAAGTCGATGGTGCGCACCAGTTCCTCGGGCGACATGTCGGCCACCAGTTGCCACAGCGGCTTGCCCTCGGCCTTGGCCCACAGGTCCCAGGCGGCATTGACCACCGCGCCGGTGGCCAGGTGGATGGCGCCCTTGTCCGGGCCGATCCAGCGCAGCTGGCTGTCGGAGGTGACGTGGCGCCAGAAACGGCCCATGTCGGCCGCGATCCATTCCAGCTCCAGGCCCACCACCAGGTGCTCCATGGCGCGGATGGCGGCACAGCAGATCTCGTTGCCGCGACCGATGGTGAAAGTCAGGCCGTGGCCCTTGAGCGCCTCGTTGTCGGTATCGAGGATGACGTAGGCAGCGGAATAGTCCGGATCCGGATTCATCGCATCCGAACCGTCCAGCGAGAGCGAGGTGGGAAAGCGCACGTCCAGCACGCGCATGGCGGTAATCTTGGTCATCGGTCTCTAGGTTGGATCGCCGATCCTGGCTGCACGCGGCCAACGTGGGCGCGCGCCGGTCTCCTCGGCGGGCAGGCTGCGGTGTCGGCGGCCTGCCATTTTTATCGTCTCCAGGGCTTGGGCCCCGATTCACTCACAAATAAAATATGTTTTCATATGTGAGGAACAGAGCATAACCTCGATTATCCTCTCATTGATAAGCCAGCCCGATGAAGTTTCAGGACGAACTGATATCGATTCATGAATGACAAAGGATCAATAATATTTGAACCAGTAAAAAATACTTTTACAAATAAAATGGCGTCGCCACTAAAATCACCTACAATCCAGACCGGAAATTGAGGCATTCATTCAAATAATTTCGGGAATCCGAGACAGATCCCACCTCGACGCGAGCGACCAGGCCACCATGCCCAGAACCAGGAAAATCAATCCCTCCGACGCCGATGCCGTGCAGACCGCCACCGGCGACGAGATCGGCGATGACAGCGGTGCCGCCAAGAACCGCTATGCCGCGCCTGCGCTGGACAAGGGGCTGGATATCCTGGAACTGCTGAGCCGTTCCGAGCAGATGCTGACCCTGAACCAGATTTCCCGGCAACTGGGGCGCAGCGTCAACGAGATCTTCCGCATGGTGGTGACGCTGGAGCAGCGCGGCTACCTGATCGCCGACAACGACCACTACCGCCTGTCACTGAAACTGTTTGAACTGGCCCACCACCACCAGCCGATCCGCTCGCTGGTCAGCACCGCCCTGCCCCACATGCGCGAGCTGGCCAACCGCGCCGTGCAATCGAGCCATCTGACCGTCTACGAGGCGGGCCGGGTGATCGTGGTGGCCCAGGTCGACAGCCCCGAGCGCTGGGCCTTCGGCCTCAAGGTCGGGGCGCTGGTGAGCCTCACCGATACCGCCTCCGGCCATGTGCTGCTGGCGTTCCGTGACGACGCCGAGCGCGCCAGCATGCTGGCTGCGCATGTGCGCATGGATGGCGAGCAGGAGATCGAAGCGGCACCACTGATCCGCCAGATCGACGAGACCCGCAAGCGCGGGCACTCGCGCATGGAGAGCCGCCAGATCCGCGGCGTCATCAATCTTTCCTATCCCATCATGGGCGCCAACAACCGCATGCTGGCGGCCCTGAACGTCCCCTATATCGAACGCATCGACAAGAAGGTCAATCCCAGCCTGGACGAAGTACAAGGCATCGTCCAGGAAATCTCGGCGCGGCTGTCGCGCCTGATGGGGGATTCCAGCTTTGGCGCCTGAACCGGCCTAGGCGCCGAAACGTGCTTCAGGCAAGCCGCGCAGGCCTGGCAGGGTGACCGAGAACAGCGCGCCGGCCGACGGCTCCTGCGCGCGCTGCTCCGCACTCATGCCCTCGTGGGCCGTCGTCACGTAAAGCGTGTCGAGGGCGGCGCCACCGAAGGCCACACAGCTGGGCTGGGCGGCGGGAATATCGACGACGCGATCAATGCTGCCATCGGGCGCGAAGCGCACCACCCGTGCCCCGCCCCACTGGGCGTTCCAGACATGGCCATCGGCATCGACCGTGGAACCGTCGGGGCTGCCCGGCTGCTGCGCCAGGTCGGCAAAGACGCGCTGGCCGCTGACCGCACCTGACGGCGCGTAGTCGCAGACCATGATCTGCTTGCTCAGGGTGTCGCAGTGGTACATCAGCCTGCCATCGGGGCTGAAGCAGATGCTGTTGGAAATGGCGATACCCGGCAGCGGCAGGCGCTCCAGGATCAGATCGGTATTGAGCCGGTAGAAGCTGGCGATGGGTGCGCGGCCGGCATCTTCATTGAGCGTGCCGAAGACGAAACGTCCCTGGCGGTCGCAGCGGCCATCGTTGAGGCGTGTGCTGGGGAGGTCGTCCTCGACCCGGCAGATCGGCGTGATGGTGCCGGTGGAAAGATGGAAGAAGGCCAGGCGCGAGGCCAGGCCGATCAGCAATTGCTCGGGATCGGCCGTGAAGGCGTAGCAGCATAGCCGCTGGGGCATGCCCCAGCTGCGCGTGACGCCGCTTTGCGGATGGTGGTTCCACAGGCGCGCGGCGTGGATGTCGGTCCAGAAGACCGATTGCGAACGTTCGCACCACAGCACACCCTCGCCCAGTTCATGTTGTCCATCGACCAGCAATTGCGCATTCATCGGGGTTCCGCCTGCAAATTAAAAACGAACTAAACAATATAAAAACAATATGCATCCATACGCTGGCGTGCAAATTGCCCGCCGCAACGACAAAAAAGGGTGGGCTTGCGCCCACCCTCAACTACATCAAGACCACCTCAGGAAGGATTACAGATACTACTGATCGTTACATTAGAACGAGTGGGCGATACCGAAGTAACCGCCAGTCTGGCTCAGGCCAGACGGACCGACGTTGCCGCCGTTTTCCAGCGCGTGGCTGGCACCCGTGCCGTTATGAACGGTACCGATGTCGACGTACAGCAGGGTACGCTTGGACAGGAAGTAATTGATACCGGCCATGTACAGGTTGGCAGTGCCGCCGCCGTTGCCGGTGCCAGTGCTGCTGACCGAGGCGTTGTTGGCGTTGACGTGGAACCATGCACCCACCAGTTGCAGTTGCGAGGTCACGTCGTAGTTGGCACCCACCCAGTAGTGGTTGGCGCGGTCCGGCGCACCGGCGGCAGCGTCAGGTGCGCGCAGGTTTTCGTAACCGGCGAACATCTTCAGCTTGTCGAACTTGTAGGTACCACCCAGGATCAGCTCCTTGGAATGACCCCAGATGTCGCTGTAGTTGCCGTTGGAATCGCGGACCACGTCATAGATGGCGCGCAGTTCCAGGCCGTTCTTCTGGTAGGCCAGCGAGATGCCGTCCTTGCGACCATCGCTGGTGCCGGTGTTGGCCACGCCGCCGTTGAACGAACCCGGCTTTTCACCCAGGCTGGTCTGCAGGCCAACGGTGAAGCCACCCATGTCGGGGCTGTTGTATTCGATGATGTTGCTGGCGCCCGGCCAGTTGCGGCCATTGACCAGGCTGGCGGTGCCGATAGCCTGCTGGCCGGTCGGATCCAGGTACCAGATATCGTTGTTGATGAACAGGTTCTTACCGAACTTGATCGAGCCAGCGGTTGCCGACGACAGGCCGACGTAGGAACGACGATTGAACAGTGCGCTACCGTTGCTGGTATCCGAACCGTTGAAGGCGCCCTTGGTCGAATTGAAACCGGACTCCAGCAGGAAGAAGGCATTGGTACCGCCGCCCAGGTCTTCCGTACCCTTGAAGCCGATCATGCTGGTACCCCACTGGTTGTTCGCCGCGCTCCACTTGGAGCCGGTACCGTTGGTGCCCGCATTGGTCTGGAAGTCAACACCTGCCACGACACGGCCGTAGATGGTGACGCTGCTGGTTTGTGCTTGTGCCGATGCCGAGAATGCACCCATCAGCGCGAGCGCGCACAGGGTCTTTGCTCCGGTAAAGGATGGCTTCACTTGCTTCATGAATAGTCTCCGTGGATATTGCCGTTTAAATTTTTTTCGTCGGTGGGCTTGGTCGTGCAGCGCTTGCACTTCAGACCCCGTGAATCCTGACGGACCCCTGACGGTCTCCCAACTTTTTGTTTTGATGCTGCCCGACCTTCTCTTCTTTCATCCCGGATGCTGCGTGCGATTATTTGTACAGCCCGGAATGTGGCTAGATACTAATTTTTACGTTCATGTCTTTCCAATGAAATCTTTAGCATTTCCGATATGCGATTTGATATCATGAATTTCTAATAAAAATTCCACTTACAAAACCTAAAAAACATCCCCCGGAGACTTATGAAGAACAGTGATCCCAACTGGTTTCTGCGGGCGCGATTGAAGACCCGCCAGCTCCTTCTGCTCATCGCCCTCGACGACACCCGCAATATCCACCGCGCCGCCAGCGAGCTGAACATGACGCAGCCGGCTGCTTCCAAGCAACTCAAGGACCTCGAGGACATGCTGGGCGTGTCGCTGTTCGAGCGCCTGCCGCGCGGCATGCGGCCCAGCATCTATGGCGAGGCCATGATCCGCCATGCGCGCATGGCGCTGACCAGCCTGTCCAAGGCGCATGAAGACATCGTGGCGCTCAAATCCGGCCTGTCCGGCCAGGTCGACGTGGGCGTGATCCTCTCGCCGGGCATGGCCCTGCTGCCGCCGGCCATTGCACGCGTGAAAGAACAGGCACCGATGCTGCGCATCGGCGTCGAGGTGGAAAGCAGCAATATCCTGCTCTCGCGACTGCTGCACGGCGAACTCGATTTCATCATCGGCCGCATCCTCGACGAGGAAGCCCGCAGCGGGCTGGTCTATGAAGAGCTGGCCGATGAACCGGTCTGCGCGGTGGCCCGAGTCGGCCATCCCTTCCAGTCGCGCACCGACCTGAGCCTGGCGGACCTGGCCAGCGAGGCCTGGATCATGGCCCCCAAGGGCAGCATCCTGCGCGCACGCTGCGACCAGATGTTCCGCGAGCAAGGCCTGGCGCCGCCCTCCAACGTGGTCGATACCACGGCCATCCTGTTCATCACCAGCCTCCTGCAGCAGACCGACTTCATCTACGCCATGCCCACCGAGGTGGCGCGCTACTACACGCAGGCGCGCCTGATGGATATCCTGCCCATCGAACTGCCCTGCCGCATGGCCGGTTTCGGCATCATCACGCGCCAGGACAACCTGCTTTCCCCAGGTGCCAACCTGGTGCTGCAGGCCATCCGCGAAGTGGCGAAAATGATTTACTGAGAGCGAATCCGGGTGCGCAGCCAAGGCATTATGTGGCGCTCAAGCCTCATTTCGCCCCGGAGTTTTATTAAGAAATGTAAGGAAGAGTAAGTCGACCTGATAGAAACAAAAAAATCGAACCGCCTGATATTTTCTGATCCACAGAAAATTAAAAAAAGCAGCAGCAAAAAAACAACAAGATACTAAGTTTTTGGTGCAAAAAAAGAGTCGCCATTCAGCGACTCTTTTCCCTGGATCAACAGGTGGGGGCGAATTTCCCTCAAGGGAAAGGGCCAATGGCGATGCTCAGACCCAGCCGGCATCCACGATGAATTCCTGGGCGGTACACATGGCGCTGTCATCAGCGGCCAGGAACAACACCATGCGCGCCAGGTGCCAGGGCAACAGGTCGCCCTGCAGGCACTGGTTGCGGGCGATGGCCTTCTTGCCCTCTTCATCCAGCCACAGCTTGATCTGGCGCTCGGTCATCACCCAGCCCGGCGTCACGGTGTTGACGCGGATCTTGTGCGGACCGAGGTCGCGTGCCAGGCCACGGGTCAGGCCCAGGGTCGAGGCCTTGGCCGTGGTGTAGACCGGGAAGCCGCCACCGGACTGGTGCCAGCTGATCGAGCTGAAGTTGATGATGGAACCGCCACCACGACGCTTCATCCCCTCCACCACCGATTGCACGGCGAAGAAGGAGGGACGCTGATTGATGGCAATGCGGTCGTTCCAGTACTCCAGCGTCACCTCTTCCAGGGTGTGGCGCTGGTCGTTGGCGGCATTGTTGACCAGCACGTCGAAGTCGCCCAGCTGGGCTTGCAGCTCGGCGATGGTGCTCTGGAACGCCGGGATATCGCGCAGGTCGCAATGGCGGAACAGCGGCTTGGGATGGCCGGCCGCTGCCACTTCATGGCACAGCGCTTCGCTGGCTTCGCTGGCGATATCGACGAAGGCCACCTGCGCACCCTGTTGCGCAAACGCTTCCACGATGGCCGCGCCGATACCGGTGCCGCCACCGGTGATGAAGACGCGCTTGCCCTTGAGGCTGGGGAAGTTCGCCAGTTGTACATCCTGGGGGGTATTGCTCATGAGGTTTCCTTGCCGGCCGGTATCGTCGCCACGCAGCGACACCGGCCCATTCAAATGGTAAAAGATCAGTGCGAGTGCTTGGGCACGGCCGCGCCACGGCAGCCGACCAGGAAGTCGAAGTCGCACCCTTCATCGGCCTGCAGCACGCGATCCACGTACAGCGACTGGTAGCCGCCGACCATCTCGGGCTTGCGTTCGGCCAATACCTTGGCGCGTTCGGTCAGGCGACGCTGCATCTCTTCATCGCTGATGTCGAGCTGCAACTTGCCGGCATAGGCATCCAGTTCGATGAAGTCGCCATCCTGCACGATGCCCAGCGGGCCGCCGGCTGCCGCCTCGGGGGCCACATGCAGGATCACGGTGCCATAGGCGGTGCCGCTCATGCGCGCATCCGAAATGCGGACCATGTCCTTCACGCCGGTGGCCAGTACCTTGGGCGGCAAGCCCATGTTGCCCACTTCGGCCATGCCCGGGTAACCCTTGGGACCGACATTCTTCATCACCAGCACGCAGCTGGCATCGACATCCAGTTCAGGATCGTTGATGCGCTCCTTGTAGTGCGCGAAGTCTTCGAAGACCACGGCGCGACCGCGATGCTTCATCAGTTCGGGCGTGGCGGCCGAGGGCTTCAGGACCGCGCCGCGCGGCGCCAGGTTGCCGCGCAGGATGCAGATGCCGCCATCGTCGATCAGCGGCTTGGCCAGCGGGCGCACCACTTCATCGTTGTAGATCGGCGCGTCCTTGACGTTGTCCCACATGGTGTGGCCGTTCACGGTCAGCGCATCGGGGTGCGGCAGCAGGTTGGCCTCGCCCAGGCGACGCATCACCGCCGGCAGGCCGCCAGCGTAGTAGAACTCTTCCATCAGGTAGCGGCCCGAGGGCTGCAGGTCGACGATGGTGGGGGTGCCCCGGCCGATACGGGTCCAGTCTTCCAGTTCCAGGTCCACGCCGATGCGGCCGGCGATGGCCTTCAGGTGGATCACGGCATTGGTGGAACCGCCGATGGCCGCATTGGTACGGATGGCATTCTCGAAGGCCTTGCGGGTCAGGATCTTGGACAGCGTCAGGCCTTCCCAGACCATGTCGACGATGCGCATGCCGGAGAGATGCGCCAGCACATAGCGGCGTGCATCGACGGCGGGAATGGCGGCATTGTGCGGCAGCGACACGCCCAGCGACTCGGCCATGCAGGCCATGGTGGAGGCCGTGCCCATGGTGTTGCAGGTACCGGCCGAACGCGACATGCCGGCTTCAGCGGCCATGAAGTCGTGGATGGTGATTTCACCAGCCTTGACCTGCTCCGACAATTGCCACACCACGGTGCCCGAACCGATGTCACGGCCCTGGTGCTTGCCGTTCAACATCGGACCGCCGGTCACGACGATGGCCGGCACGTCGCAGCTGGCCGCGCCCATCAGCAGGGCCGGAGTGGTCTTGTCGCAGCCGGTCAGCAGCACCACGCCATCGATGGGATTGCCTCGGATCGATTCTTCCACGTCCATGCTGGCCAGGTTGCGGGTCAGCATGGCGGTGGGGCGCAGGTTGGATTCGCCGTTGGAGAACACCGGGAACTCCACCGGGAAGCCACCGGCTTCGATGATGCCGCGACGCACGTGTTCGGCGATCTTGCGGAAGTGGGCATTGCAGGGCGTCAGCTCCGACCAGGTGTTGCAGATGCCGATGACCGGCTTGCCCTGGAACTCGTGGTCGGGGATGCCCTGGTTCTTCATCCAGCTGCGGTACATGAAACCGTTCTTGTCGGCGGTGCCGAACCAGCTGGCCGAGCGCAGTGTGCGGCTCTTGTCTTTCTTGTCGCTACTCATTGTTGGATTCCTGGTGTCTGACGAAATCGAATCTGTGGGTCCCGAATGCAAAAGGCGGGCTATGCCCGCCTTGGTCACCGGTGTTACTTGTTCTTGTTATAGACGTCGAAGCACACGGCCATCAGCAGCACGAAGCCCTTGATCATCTGCTGGTAGTCGATGCCGATGCCCATGATGGACATGCCGTTGTTCATCACGCCCATGATGAAGGCGCCGATGACCGCGCCCATCACCTTGCCCACGCCGCCGGAAGCCGAGGCGCCGCCGATGAAGCAGGCCGCGATCACGTCCAGCTCGAAGCCCAGGCCAGCCTTGGGGGTGGCAGTGTTGAGGCGGGCCGCGAAGATCAGGCCGGCCAGCCCTGCCAGCACGCCCATGTTGACGAAGGTGAAGAAGGACACGCGCTCGGTCTTGATGCCCGACAGCTTGGCCGCCTTCTCGTTGCCGCCCACCGCATAGACACGACGGCCCAGCGTGGTGCGGCTGGTGATGAAGGTGTAGAACACCATCAGCGCGAACATGATGATCAACACGTTGGGCATGCCGCGATAGGTCGACAGCAGGTAGCTGAAGGCGACGATGGCAGCGGCGAACAGGCCGTTCTTCAACAGGAAGAACAGCACCGGTTCATCTTCCATGCCATGCTTGGTCTGCTTGCGGCGGCCATGCAGCTTCACCAGGATCAGCACGACAGCAGCGATCACCCCGACCATCAGCGAGGTGGTGCGGAAGGTGGCGTTGCCGGTCAGTTCAGGGATGAACCCCGAGGACAGCATCTGGAAGGTCTGCGGGAACGGGCCCAGGGACTGGCCCTGCAGCAGCGCCAGCGCCATGCCCTTGAAGACCAGCATGCCGGCCAGCGTGACGATGAAGGACGGGATCTTGAAGTAGGCGATCCAGTAACCCTGCGCCGCGCCGATCAGGCCACCGGCGATCAGGCAGACGATCGAAGCGGGGACAAAGCCCCAGCCATAATCCACCATCAGCACCGCCGCCAGTGCGCCGATCAGGCCCACCACCGAACCCACCGACAGGTCGATGTGGCCGGCCACGATGACCATCAACATGCCCAGCGCCATGATGACGATGTAGCTGTTCTGCAGCACCAGGTTGGTCAGGTTCAGCGGACGCATCAGCGTGCCGTCGGTCATGATCTGGAAGAAGGCCATGATGGCCACCAGCGACATCAGCATGCCGTATTCGCGCATGTTGTTCTTCAGGAAGCTGCCGTAGTCCTTCTTCTCGGCGGCGCCGCTGGCGACGGCCGGTTTCTTGCTCATGTCAATGCTCTCCATTGTCTTGCTCCTCGGGTGCTCTCTGGTCTTGATATAGGTGTTGTCCGCCGGTTTGGCTCCGGCTTGGTGTCCTGCGTTCAGGCGGCCTGCGTTCAGGCGGCCTGGGACAGGCCGGGCTCACCGATGCGCTTGTTGCGCATGATGGCGCGCATGATGCTTTCCTGCGTCGCCTCGGCCTTGGGCAGGTGGCCCACGAACTGGCCTTCGTTCATCACGTAGATGCGGTCGCACATGCCCAGCAGTTCGGGCATCTCCGACGAGATCATGATGATGCACTTGCCCTCGGCGGCCAGCTTGCTGATGATGTTGTAGATCTCGAACTTGGCACCGACGTCGATGCCGCGCGTGGGCTCATCCAGGATCAGCACTTCGGGCTGCGAGAACAGCCACTTCGACAGTACCACCTTCTGCTGGTTGCCGCCGGACAGGTTGACCACCTTCTGCAGCACGCTGGAACAGCGGATGCGCATCTGGCTCTTGAAGTCGGTGGCCACCTTGTATTCGCGCGCCTCATCGATGACGGTCCGTTCGGAGACGCCACCCAGGTTGGCCAGCGAAATGTTCTTCTTGATGTCTTCTTCCAGCACCAGGCCGTCGCCCTTGCGGTCTTCGGTGACGTAGGCGATGCCGTGGTGGATGGCCTTGCCGATGGTGGACAGGTCCACCGGCTTGCCATGCAGGAACACCTGGCCGCTGATCTTCTTGCCATAGGCACGACCGAAGATGCTCTTGGCCAGCTCGGTGCGACCGGCACCCATCAGGCCCGCGATACCGACGATCTCGCCGGCGCGCACGGTCATGTTGACGTCCTTGATGGCCAGGCGGTCGCTGTGCAGCGGATGGTGTACGCGCCAGTCGCGCACCTCGAAGATGACCTCGCCGAGCTGCGGATCACGCTGCGGGTAGCGGTCGGCCATCTCGCGGCCCACCATGTGCTGGATGATGCGGTCTTCGCTGATGGGCTCGGCGCGGCAGTCGAAGGTATCGACCGTGCTGCCGTCGCGCAGCACCGTGATCGAATCGGCGACCTTGGAAATCTCGTTGAGCTTGTGGGAGATCAGGATCGAGGAAATGCCCTGGTTCTTCAGCTCCAGCAGCAGTTCCAGCAGCGCATCGCTGTCGCTCTCGTTGAGGCTGGCGGTGGGTTCATCCAGGATCAGCAGCTTGACTTCCTTGGAGAGCGCCTTGGCGATCTCGATCAGCTGCTGCTTGCCCACGCCCAGGTCACCGACCTGCGTCTGCGGCGACTCCTTCAGGCCGACCTTGGCCAGCAGGGCCTTGGCGCGCACATAGGACTGTTCCCAGTCGATCACGCCGCCGGTGGCCTGCTCGTTGCCCAGGAAGAGGTTCTCCATCACCGACAGCAGCGGCACCAGCGCCAGCTCCTGGTGGATGATGATGATGCCCAGGTGTTCGCTGTCGCGGATATCCCTGAAGGCACGTACCTCACCCTTGTAGACGATGTCGCCCGAGTAGGAACCGTGGGGATAGACGCCGGACAGGACTTTCATCAGCGTGGACTTGCCGGCACCGTTCTCGCCGACAATCGCATGGATCTCGCCTTCGCGCACCGCCAGGTTGACGTTGTTCAACGCCTTCACACCCGGGAAACTCTTCTCGATGCCGCGCATTTCCAGAATGTTGCTCATGATGCTGACCTCTCTTCTGCCGGTCTTGCGTTGCCGCCATGACCGGACTTGTCTGTCTCGCGCGCATTGCACAGGGGCAAGCGCATCTTCCTGAAAGTATTAGTCCCGCACAGGGCGGGACTATGCTGTTCTTTTTTGAGTGATCTTCTTGCAGATGCTGCTGCGGGCGACGTTGAGCATATGCTGTCCTCGCCGCCCGCCCTGCTGCTTACTTGACCTGCGCTTCGGTGTAGTAACCGCTGCCGACCAGGATTTCCTTCCAGTTCGACTTGTCGACCACGACCGGCTTCAACAGGTAGGACGGAACGACCTTCACACCGTTGTTATAGGTCTTGGTGTCGTTGATCTGGGGCTGCTTGCCACCCAGCACGGCATCGACCATGCCGACCGTGACCTTGGCCAGTTCGCGGGTGTCCTTGAAGATGGTGGAGTACTGCTCGCCACGGATGATGGACTTCACCGACGGCACTTCCGCATCCTGGCCCGAGACGTACGGGAACGGCTGTTGCGGCGAACCGTAGCCTACGCCACGCAGCGAGGACAGGATGCCGATGGACAGGCCGTCATACGGCGACAGCACGGCGTTGACCTTGGCGTTGGTGTAGTAGGCCGACAGCAGGTTGTCCATGCGGGCTTGGGCGGTAGCCGGATCCCAGCGCAGGGTCGCGACCTTGTCCATGCCCATCTGCTTGGAACGCACCACCAGCTTGCCGCTGTCGATGTAGGGCTTCAGCACCGACATGGCGCCGTTGTAGAAGAAGAAGGCGTTGTTGTCGTCCGAGGAACCGCCGAACAGTTCGATGTTGAACGGACCCTTGCCATCCTTCAGGCCCAGCGCCTTTTCCAGCGATTGCGCCTGCAGCACGCCGACCTGGAAGTTGTCGAAGGTAGCGTAGTAGTCGACGTTCTTGGAACCACGGATCAGGCGGTCATAGGCGATGACCTTGACGCCCTTGTCGGCGGCCTTCTGCAGCACGTCGGTCAGGGTGGTGCCGTCGATGGCGGCGATCACCAGTACCTTGGCGCCCTTGGTCAGCATGTTCTCGATCTGGGACAGCTGGTTGGGGATGTCGTCTTCAGCGTATTGCAGGTCGGTCTGGTAACCCTTTTCCTTCAAGACCTTGACCATGTTGTTGCCGTCGGCGATCCAGCGTGCCGAGGACTTGGTGGGCATGGCCACGCCGACCAGCGCCTTGCTTTGCGCGCTCACTTGCGCGCTGATGGACATCAGGGTCACGCCCAGGCCGAGTGCAATGCCGGTCAATACCGATTTGATTTTCATGCTTAGAGTCTCCAGTTTGTTATGGAATGGCGTGTTGTAGTTGTCGTCCAAACAGCGCCGCGATTCCTGTTCAATGACATGCAGAGCAACTGTTTTGCGGGCTCTACATTAATGTCTTTACCAATACATTTCTAATGATTTTTTGAGCGTAATGGATATGTTTTTCGGTATAACTCCCTCTATGTAAAGTTATCTAAACTAATCTTAGAAAATCCCGCTCAAGCCCCGGCCGGCGCAGCTTTCGCCGATGCCACCGGTTTGCCGCGCAAGGCCCCCAGCGAAATCACCCGCTGCGCCACGCAGAAGACGAACAACAGCGCGCCAATGAAGATCTTGGTCCACCAGGAACTGAGGCTGCCATCGAAGGCAATCAGGGTCTGGATCACGCCCAGGATGAGCACGCCGGTAAGCGTGCCGGCCACATAGCCATAGCCTCCGGTGAGCAGGGTGCCGCCGATGACCACCGCCGCGATCGCATCCAGTTCCACGCCCTGCGCATGCAGGCCATAGCCGGAGAGCATGTAGAAGGAGAACAGCACCCCGGCCAGCGCCGCGCACAGGCCGCTGAAGGCATACACCAAGACCTTGGTGCGTCCCACCGGCAAGCCCATCAGCAGGGCCGAGGATTCGCTGCCGCCGATGGCGTAGACGGCACGCCCGAAACGGGTGCAATGGGCCATCCAGATCGCCAGCGCCAGCATGGCCAGGGCGATCACCACGCTGGGCGAGATGAACAGGCCCGCCAGTTCCAGCCGGGTCTGCGACATCGCCACGAACAGCGGTTCGTCGATGGTGATGGAATTGATGCTGATGAGGTAGCACAGGCCGCGCGCCAGGAACATGCCGGCCAGCGTGACGATGAAGGCCTGCAGCTTGAAGTAGTGGATCATGGCCCCAATGGCCGCGCCGAAGGCCGCCCCCATGGCCAGTACGGCGACGATCACCAGCAGCGGTGGCCAGTGCCAGCTCTGCAGCAGGTAGGCCGAGACCATCGTGGTCAGGGCCAGCACCGAACCCACCGAGAGGTCGATGCCGCCCGAGAGGATCACGAAGCTCATGCCGATGGCCACCACCAGCAGGAAGGCATTGTCGATCAGCAGGTTCAGCATCACCTGGGGCGAGAGGAAGCCGTCATAGCCGATGGCGCCGGCCACCAGCATCACCACCAGCAACAGCACCGTCACCAGCGAGGTGAACCAGGGCGCGCGCGAGGCGCGGCGCAGGGAATGCGACAACATCATGATGCGGACCTCTTGAACAGGCGACGGAATTCGGGCGACTGCGACAGGCACACCAGGAACACCACGATGGACTTGACCACCATGTTGACCTCGGGCGGCACGCCCAACGAATAGATGGTGTAGGTCAGCGTCTGGATGATGAGTGCGCCGATGACGCTGCCCACCAGGCTGAACTTGCCACCGGCCAGCGAGGTACCGCCCAGGGTGACGGCCAGGATGGCATCGAGCTCCAGCAGCAGGCCGGCGTTGTTGGCGTCGGCACTCTTGATGTTGGAGGCGATCATCAGCCCGGCCAGGCCGGCACAGGCGCTACAGAACATGTAGACGAAGAAGATCAGCGCCGCCGTGCGGATCCCCGCCAGGCGCGAGGCCACCGGGTTGATGCCGACCGATTCGATGAACAGGCCCAGCGCGGTCTTTTTCATCAGCAGCGCCAGCAGCACGAACATGGCCGCCGCGATGAAGAGCGAGAACGGCAGGCCCAGCAGGTAACCGCCACCGAGGAAGAAGAAGGGCTTGTAGTACACCGTCACGATCTGGCCATCGGTGAGCAACTGCGCCAGCCCGCGCCCGGCCACCATCAGGATCAGCGTGGCGATGATGGGTTGCAGGCCCAGGCCGGCCACCAGCAGGCCGTTCCAGGCGCCGCACAGCAGCGAGGCGCCCATCGCCGCCGCCAGCGCCCATACCATCGGTACATTGCTGACATACTGCGACACGCCATCGACCACCACCATCTTGCCGCCCACCAGGATGGCCGCCATCGCCCCGGAGATGGCCACTACCGCGCCCACCGAGATATCCACGCCGCGCGTGGCGATGACCAGGGTCATGCCCAGTGCCGCCAGCATCAGCGGGGCAGCACGGTTGACGATGTCGATCAGGGCACCGTAGAGGTGGCCATCCTTGATCTCCAGCCGGAAGAAGCCCGGCACCAGCAACAGGTCGATCAGCAGCAGCACCGCCAGCGCGGCCAGCGGACGCACCAGCGGGTGCCGCAGCAGCCAGCCCAGCATGGGTGCGACGCCCTGTCCGGTGGCATCGGGAATCAGTTTGGAATCCATGGAGGCACTCATGCGGCTTCTCCCGCAATCACCTGCAGCACCGACTGCTCATCGAGCTGGCCGCGCTGATACTCGCCGCAGGCGCGACGGTCGCGCAGCACCAGCATGCGGTCGCTGCAACGCAGGACTTCGGGAATCTCCGACGAAATGAAAAGAATGGACATGCCCTTGCGGCACATGGCGATGACGAAATCCATGATCTCCTGCTTGGCGCGCACATCGATGCCGCGCGTGGGTTCATCCAGGATCAGCATGCCCGGATCGGTGGCCAGCCAGCGCGCCAGCAAGGCCTTTTGCTGGTTGCCGCCGGAGAGCAGGCCGATAGGCGTCTCCAGGTCGGCGGTCTTGATGCCCAGCCATTTCACGTAATCGGCGGCGATCTGGTTCTGGCGCTTGCGCGGCAGCACGCGGAACAGGCCCTGCCTGGCCTGCAGGGCCAGGATGATGTTCTCGCGCACCGACAATTCGAGGATGGCGCCTTCCTTCTTGCGGTCCTCCGAACAGAAACCGATGCCGGCCGCGATCGCATCGCGCGGCACCGTGAATTTGACGCTGCGGCCCTCGATGCGCAACTGGCCACTGTCGGCACGGTCGGCACCGAACAGCAGGCGCGCCATCTCGGTACGCCCCGAGCCCAGCAGGCCGCACAGGCCATACACTTCGCCGCGTCGCAATTGCAGCGTCTGCGGCGACAGCACGCCGCGCCGGCCGAAATCATCGGCCTGCAGGAAGACCTCGCCACGGCTGGCTTCGCCGGTCGACAGCCCGGCGGCCAGGGCCTCGGCACCGGCCTCGAGCTTGCGGTGATCGACGGCGGGCGCGCCCACCATCTTGTTGACCAGCTCCAGTCGCGACAGCTCGGCGACCAGGTATTCCCCCTCGCGCAAGCCATTGCGCAAGACGGTGATACGGTCCGAGATCTCGTAGGTCTGGTCCAGGAAATGGGTCACGAAGAGAATCGCCATGCCCTGTTCGCGCAGGCGGCGCAGCACCTTGAAGAGCTGCTGCACCTCGGCCTCGTCGAGGCTGGAGGTGGGCTCGTCCAGGATCAACACCTTGGCCGAGACCGACAGGGCGCGCGAGATCGCCACCATCTGCTGGATCGCCAGCGGATAGGAGGACAGCGGCGCGCCGACATCGATATCGATCTGCAATTGCTGCAGCAACTGGCGCGACTGCGCCTGCACGCTCTTCCAGTCGATGCGACCGAAGCGGCGCGGGTAGCGCCCCACGAAGATATTCTCGGCCACCGACAGGTTGGGGCACAGGTTGACTTCCTGGTAGACCGTGCTGATGCCCAGCCCCTGTGCGTCCAGGGTCGACGCCGGCGCAATGGGCCGGCCATCGAGTTCGATGCGCCCGCCATCGGGCTCGTAGACGCCGGTCAGTACCTTGATCAGCGTGGACTTGCCTGCGCCGTTCTGTCCCATCAGGGTATGCACCTCCCCCGGGAACAGACGCAAGCCGACATCGCTGAGCGCCTTCACGCCCGCGAATGCCTTGTGGATACCAGAAAGTTCCAGCATGGGACGCGCCTGCGCCCCGGGTGCCATCGTCATCGCAACTCCATCAAAACACCTCATGCCCATCAACAAGCATCACGCCAACCCAGATAGCATCAGGCCTGCGTACCACCCCCTAACGGCAGCACGCAGGCCCGGCCACGCTTGATCAATACTTGCGGTTGGGGAATTCCTTGGCCGCAACCTCGGCCGGGAACACGCTTTCCTCGGTGGTGATGCGCTTGGGCACTTCCTTGCCGGCCTTGACGTCCTTGGCGATCTGCATCAGTTGCGGGCCCAGCAGCGGGCTGCATTCGACGGTGACGTTGAGCTTGCCGGCCATCATGGCTTCGAAGGCGCCCTTGACGCCGTCGATGGAGATGATGGTGATGTCCTTGCCCGGTTTCATGCCGGCTTCCTCGATGGCCTGGATGGCGCCGATGGCCATGTCATCGTTGTGGGCGTAGAGCACATTGATCTTCTTGCCCTCGGCCTTGAGGAAGGCTTCCATCACTTCCTTGCCCTTGGCGCGGGTGAAGTCGCCGGTCTGCGAACGGATGATCTTGAAGCGCGGATCGGTCTTGATGATTTCCTCGAAGCCAGCCTTGCGGTCGATGGCCGGGGCCGAACCCACGGTGCCCTGCAGCTCGACGATGTTGACGTCACCGGCCGGCATCGACTTGGCCTTGTCCAGCAGCCAGCGACCGGCGCGGCGACCTTCCTCGACGAAGTCCGAACCGATGAAGGTCACGTAGAGCGACTTGTCGGTGACATTGACGGCGCGGTCAGTGAGGATGACCGGGATCTTGGCGGCCTTGGCTTCGCGCAGCACGGTTTCCCAGCCCGATTCGACCACGGGCGAGAAGGCGATGATGTCGACCTTTTGCGCGATGAAGGAGCGGATCGCCTTGACCTGGTTTTCCTGCTTCTGCTGGGCGTCGGCGAACTTGAGGTTCACGCCGGCCTGCTTGGCGGCCTCCTTGATCGAGACGGTATTGGCGGTGCGCCATTCGCTTTCGGCACCCACCTGCGAGAAGCCCAGTGTGAGCGGCTTGTCAGCCGCGAAAGCGGACAGGCCGATGGCGCTGCTACCCAGGCCCATGCAAATGGCTGCGCCCAGAAGCGCTCTTCTTTTCGTGTTCATTGTCAGTCTCCGTTGGCTGGGAAGTGTGGACTTCCCTTGTTTTATGCGTGAGATGCGCTGCGCCGGGGGGATGCGTTTGACTTATAGGAATAATGATGACGGCGCGGTGCGGCTGGAATCGCGAACAACCCTGTTCGTCCTTGATTCGCGCTCCATATTAGGCAAGCGACCAATCCGTATCCAATGAATTTTTAATGTTTTTCGATACCGTTTCACGCATCGATGGTCACCCGCACCGGCACGCCATGTCGCCGTCGCGGGCCGGTGCCGGGTTGGCGCACTGCCTGCGCGGCTTGCGCAATTTTGATATCGTTTGCGTTCTTTTTTTCATTATTCCCTATTGGGGGGCGGTGTTAGGATCGGCCTGATTTTTTTGAAGCGCATTGCGTAGAGACCGGGCGCGAACCCTCATGAACAGCTGCCATCCTGCACCAATCGCCTTCGAGATCCCGGCAACGGGACGCTGCAATCCACCGATGACGCGCGCTGCACCCCATAACAAGATACGAGACACCATGCCTTCCCGAGCAACCGATGCCAACCGCTCAGGCGCCCAGGGGCTGCCGGCGATCCATACCTTGCAATCCGGGCGCCAGCGCCTGCATGTGCTGCCCGCACTGGGCGGCGCGCTGGCCGGATGGGAGTGGCAGCGCGAGCAGCAATGGCTGCCGCTGCTGCGCCCCTGGAGCGCCGATCCGGCCGCCCTCTATGCGACCTCGTGCTTCCCGCTGCTGCCCTGGTCCAACCGCATCACCGGTGGTGGCTTCGAGGTCGATGGCCGGCACTACCCGCTGCAGCCCAACCGTGCCGGCGAACCCTATCCCATCCACGGCGACAGCTGGCGCCAGGCCTGGCGCATCTCGGCCCAGGCCGAGGACCGCATGACGCTGGAGCTGGATTCGGACCGCTGCGACGGCAATCCGTATGTCTACCGCGCTCGCCAGTCGCTGACCCTGCGCGAGAACGCGCTGGAGATCGAGCTGCGCGTGACCAACGCCGGCGAGGAGACCCTGCCCTTCGGCCTGGGCCTGCATCCCTACTTCCTGCGTGATGCCCAGACGCGCCTGCAATTCCGAGCGCGCGGCGTGTGGCTCTCCGGCCCTGATCGCATTCCCACCAGCTTCACCCGCTCGCTGCCGGCCGGCTGGGACTACAACCGCCCCGCTGCCCTGCAAGGCGGCCTGGTCGACAACTGCTTCGAAGGCTGGGATGGCCTGGCCATGATCGAGGATCCGACCCGTGGCCTGCGCCTGCAGATGCACACCACCGACCGCAGCGGCTATGTCTTGATGTTCCGCCCTGACGGCCTGCCGTATTTCTGCCTGGAACCAGTCACCCATCCGATCGACGCCTTCCACCTGCCCAACCGCCCCGGCCTGATCGACCTAGCCCCCGGCGAGGACATGGTGCTGCTGACCCGCTTCACGGTCTGCGAGATCGCCCAGGAACTGCCGCAGGCCCCCACCCAACACACCAGCCTGGCGCGCTGACGCCGGCACCACCATGACGATGAATCCGGACCACAAGCAAGACTGCGCCCTGATCGCCCTCGACTGGGGCACCTCCTCCCTGCGCTGCTACCGCTTCGATGCCAGCGGCCAGGTGGTGGAGCGCCGCGCCCATCCCTGGGGCATCATGAACCTGCCCGCCGTGGCCCACGGCGACGACCCGCAGGCGCCTTACCGCGCCGCACTGGAAAATGCCTGCGGCGACTGGATGCAAGCCGCGCCGCAAGCCCCGCTGATCGCCGCCGGCATGGTCGGCAGCAAGCAAGGCTGGCGCGAGGCGCCCTACCTGACCGTGCCGCTGGCACCGGATCGCATCGCCCGCCAGCTCACCGAAGTCGATACCGGCCTGGGCCGGCCGCTGTGGATCGTGCCGGGCCTGCTGCAGGTCTCGACCCTGCCCAACGTGATGCGCGGCGAAGAGACCCAGGTGGTGGGCGCGCTCCAGAAGCATCGCGACGAGGAACTCCTGATCGGCCTGCCCGGTACGCACTCGAAGTGGGTACGCGTCACCGGCGCTCGCATCCAGCATTTCGACACCTTCATGACCGGGGAAGTCTATGGCGCGCTGTGCGCCCACACCATCCTCGGCCGCACCATGCAAAAGCCCGACAGCGCCGACGACGCCGCCTTCATGCGCGGGGCGCGCGTGGCACAGAGTGCGCAGGGCCAGGCCGGCGTGCTCTCCAACATCTTCAGCAGCCGCACCCTGGGCCTGACCGGCGAACTGCCGGCCACGGCACAGCCGGACTACCTCTCGGGCCTGCTGATCGGCCACGAGATCGCCGCGCTCAAGGCGCTACAGCCACTGCCGCAGCAAGCCATCATCCTCATCGGCGACCCCGGCCTGTGCCGCCGCTACCGCCTGGCACTGGAGCTCTACGGCCTGGGGCCGGTCAGCGAAGCCACTGACGCCACCGAAACCGGCCTGTGGACGCTGGCGCGCCACGCCGGACTGGTCGCCTGAGGCCACTACGACAACGCACTACGGAAGAGAACATGTCTACCCACACCCAACGATTCAACGACGCCCTGCAGCAGACCGGCATGATCGCCATCCTGCGCGGCGTGCGCAACGACGAGGCCCAGGCCATCGGCGCGGCGCTCTACGAAACCGGTTTCCGCATCATCGAAGTCCCGCTCAACTCGCCCGAACCGCTGGCCAGCATCGCCATCCTGCGCAAGAGCCTGCCGGCCGACTGCATCGTCGGCGCCGGTACCGTGCTCAAGACGGCCCAGGTGCAGCAGGTCAAGGACGCCGGCGGCGAACTGATCGTCATGCCCCACAGCGACGGTGCCGTGATCCGCGCCGCCCGCGAGGCAGGCCTCTACAGCGCCCCGGGCGTGGCCACTGTCACCGAAGCCTTTGCCGCCCTGGACAATGGTGCCGACGTCCTCAAGATGTTCCCCGCCGAACAGCTGGGTCCGCAGGTGGTGAAGGCCTGGCGCGCGGTGATCGCGCGCGAGATCGCACTGCTGCCGGTGGGCGGCATCACCCCCGACGGCATGGCGGTGTTCCGCGCGGCCGGTGCCTCCGGCTTCGGCCTGGGGTCGGCGCTATACGCGCCCGGCCTCACCGCCGACCAGGTGCGCCAGCGTGCGCAAGCCTTCGTGGCAGCCTGGAAGGCATTGGGCTGATATCGCACACAAGACATTCATCGTTTCAACAGATCGCCCAGCGATCATTCATCAGCTGAACAGATTAAACGCATAACCGGATAGAACAATGAAAATCACCAAGATCTCCACCTTCATCGTGCCGCCGCGCTGGTGCTTCCTCAAGATCGAAACCGATGAGGGCATCGTCGGCTGGGGCGAGCCCGTCGTCGAAGGTCGTGCCCATAGCGTGGCCGCGGCCGTGGACGAGCTGTCCGATTACCTGGTCGGCAAGGATCCGCGCAACATCGAAGACCACTGGACCGTGCTCTACCGTGGCGGCTTCTACCGTGGCGGTGCCATCCACATGAGCGCGCTGGCCGGCATCGACCAGGCGCTGTGGGATATCAAGGGCAAGGCCCTGGGGGTGCCGGTACACCAGTTGCTGGGCGGTGCGGTACGCGACTCCATCCGCGTGTATTCGTGGATCGGCGGCGATCGTCCGGCCGATACGGCGGCCGCCGCCAAGAATGCGGTGGCCCGTGGCTTCACGGCGGTGAAGATGAACGGCACCGAAGAGCTGCAATTCATCGACAGCCACGACAAGATCGAGCTGACCCTGGCCAACGTGCAGGCGGTGCGCGAAGCCGTCGGCCCCAATGTGGGCATCGGCGTGGACTTCCACGGTCGTGTCCACAAGCCCATGGCCAAGGTATTGGTCAAGGAACTGGAACCGTACAAGCTGATGTTCATCGAGGAACCGGTGCTGTCGGAAAACTCCGAGGCCCTGAAGGAAATCGCCCACCTCACCTCGACCCCGATCGCCCTGGGCGAACGCCTGTACTCGCGCTGGGACTTCAAGCGCATCCTCTCCGAAGGCTATGTGGACATCATCCAGCCGGACGTCTCGCATGCCGGTGGCATCACCGAGACCCGCAAGATCGCCATGATGGCCGAGGCCTACGACGTGGCGCTGGCGCTGCACTGCCCGCTGGGCCCGATCGCGCTGGCCTCCTGCCTGCAGGTCGATGCCGGCAGCTACAACGCCTTCATCCAGGAGCAGAGCCTGGGCATCCACTACAACGAAAGCAATGACCTGCTCGACTACATTCGCGACAAGAACGTGTTCGCCTATGAAGACGGCTACGTCAAGATCCCGCAAGGCCCGGGCCTGGGCATCGAGATCAACGAAGAATATGTCCGTCAGCGCGCCGAAGTCGGCCACCGCTGGCGCAACCCGATCTGGCGCCACAAGGATGGCAGCTTTGCCGAGTGGTAATGCAATAAGCCAAACCCTCCTCCTCGGTAGTCCCTCGGCCCGGTCCGGCGCAAGCTGGCCGGGCTTTTTTATGTCTGTGCGGCCGGGGATGCCGCGCCATTGATCTACCGGAAAGATGGATGCGATCTGAATATTCCATTTAACTAATGAATCAAATACTGGCAAAGTCTCACTTTTGAATTTCCAGGCAGCACATCCATGAGTCCCGGCATGCAAGACGCCTCCGCCCTCCCCGGCCATGCGCGCATGCGCCATGCCACCCGCGCCACCATGGCGCAGTTCTTCGTCAATGGCGCCACCTTCGCCACCTGGGGGGTGTTGATCCCCTCGGTAAAGGAGCGCTTTGCGCTGTCCGACGCCGTGCTCTCGCTGGCCATGCTGGCCGTGGCCGCCGGCGCGTTGCTGACCATGGGCCAGTCCGGCAAGTGGATCGCCCGCGTCGGCAGCGCCACTGCGCTGCGCCAGGTCGGCATCCTCTATGCGGCCACCCTGCTGCTGATCCCGCTGGCGCCGCAGTTCTGGATGCTGGTGGCACTGCTGCTGGTGTTCGGCAGCGCCATGGCCGCCTTCGACGTCGCCATGTCGGTACAGGCGGCCCTGGTCGAGGGCCAGCGCACGCGCCCCATCATGTCCACCCTGCATGCCATGTTCAGCATCGGCGGCATCGCCGGTTCGGCCCTCGGGGCCGTGCCGGGCCTGTCGCCGCTGGCCCATGCGGCACTGGTGGGCGCGGCTACGCTGGCCGTGGCGCTGTCCATCGGCCCCTTCGCCCTGCCCGACGACACCGTCGGCACGGCCGCTGCCGCCCACGGGGGCGACCGCAGCGCGCGGCGCATGGTGCTGGTACTCGGTGGCATCGCCTTCCTGGCGCTGATGTGCGAAGGCGGGATGTATGACTGGGCGGCCGTCTACATGCGCGACGTGGCACAGTCGCCGACGGCCTGGGTCAGCTACAGCTATGCGGCCTTCTCGACCGGCATGGCGCTGGGGCGCCTGAGCGGCGACCGCATCCGCGCCCGTATCGGTGGCCTGCGCACCCTGGCCTGGAGCGGCGCAGCCGGCGCGGCTGGCATCGCCCTGGCAGCGGCCTGGCCCGATCCACTGGTCACCATGGCGGGCCTGCTGCTGGGCGGACTGGGGATTGCCAACCTGATGCCGATCTTCTTCCTGGCAGCCGCGCGCGTGCCAGGCATGGCCGCCGCCGAGAGCATCGCCGCCGTCGCGCGCTTTGCCTATGTGGGGATGTTGCTGGGCCCGGTGATCATCGGCGGCGTGGCCGAACACCTGGGCTTGCAGGCCGGCTTCGCGGGCGTGGCCCTGGTGATGCTGGGCGTGGCCCTGTTCGGAGGGAAGGCGGTAGGCCGCTTTATCTGAGGGCCGTCACCGGCTCACGCCTGCTGCGGCGCGGCCAGGATGGCCCGCAACTGCTGCTCGAAGAACTCCGGTGGCTGGCCGCCTTCGATCAGGTAGCGGTCATTGACGATCACCGCCGGTACGCTGCGAATGCCGCGTGAGGCCCACAGCTGCTCGTCTTCCCGCACCTGGCTGGCAAAGCGGTCCGAGTCCAGCACGGCGCGGGCCTCCTGGCCATCCAGTCCCACCGATTGCGCCAGTGAGACCAGGACGTCCGCATCGCCGATGTCCTGGCCGTCGGTAAAGTAGGCGCGCAGCAAGGCCTGCTTGAGCGCCAGCTGCGCGCCCTGCTCCACGGCCCAGGCCAGCAATCGATGGGCGTCGAAGGTGTTGTAGACGCGGCTGTCATCGTCGCGGTTCATCACGAATCCCACCCCGGCGGCACGTTCGCGGATCTGCGCGCGGTTGGCGCGGGCCTGGTCGGCGCTGATGCCGTACTTGGCGGTGATGATGTCCAGATGGCGCTGGCCGCCGGCCGGCATATCGGGATTGAGTTCGAAGGGATGGAAAGTGATCTGTGCGGGGGTCGTCTCACCGATGCGCTGCAGGGCCATCTGCAGGCCGCCCAGGCCGATCGCGCACCAGGGGCAGACGACATCGGAGACGATGTCGATCTTGAGGGTTGTCTCATGTGTCTGGGTCATCTTCAACGGCTCCTGTGGGCTGGCGCCCCGTACTCGCGCCGGGCGGGGCGGCGCGAGCGGGCTTGGTGGAGCGATTATAGGCCCGTACATGCGAACCATGCCCGCACCGCCATCACGGCCGCTTGTTGGCCTGCTGCAGGCTGGCACTACGCAGGAACTCGAAATCCACCCCCTGGTCGGCCTGGGTCACATTCTCCAGGAACAGCTTGCGATAGCCGCGCTCGGCGGTGGGCCGCACGATCGGCTGTTCCTGCGCGCGCCGCGCCAGTTCTTCGTCCGATACCAGCACTGTGATCTCGCGCCCGCTCACGCTCAGGCGCACGCGGTCGCCCGACTGGATGTAGGCCAGCGGGCCGCCGATGGCTGACTCCGGCGTCACGTGCAAGACGATGGTGCCAAAGGCGGTACCGCTCATGCGGCCGTCCGAGATGCGCACCATGTCCTTCACCCCGGCGCGGGCCAGCTTGCGCGGGATCGGGATGTAGCCCGCCTCGGGCATGCCGGGCGCGCCCAGCGGGCCGATGTTCTTCAACACCAGCACATCGTCGGCGGTCACATCGAGGGCCTCATCGTCGATGCGCGTGACCAGGTCCTCGATGCCCTCGAAGACCACGGCACGCCCCTCGTGCTCCATCAGCCTGGGATCGGCGGCGGATTGCTTGATGATGGCCCCGCCCGGCGCCAGGTTGCCCTGCAGCACCGCGATGCCGCCCTGGGGATAGATCGGGTTGGCGACCGTCCTGACCACCTCCTGCGCGAATCCGGGGCCGGCCGCCTCGATCTCCTGGCCCAGCGTGCGGCCGGTGACGGTGAGCGCATCCAGCTTCAGCAGCGGCTTGAGTTCGCGCAACAGGGTGGCCATGCCACCGGCGGCGTGGAAGTCTTCCATGTAGTGCTGGCCGGAGGGCTTGAGATCCAGCAGCACCGGGGTGTCGCGCCCCATCTGGTCGAGCCGGGCCAGGTCGATGGTCATGCCCAGGCGACCGGCGATGGCGGCCAGGTGGACGATGGCATTGGTGGAGCCGCCGATGGCCAGCAGCACGCGCATGGCGTTGTGGAAGGCATCCTCGGTCAACACCTTGTCGATGGTGAGACCGTCGGCCGCCATCTGCACCGCGCGCTGGCCGGTCTGCTCGGCGATGCGGATGCGGTCGGCGGTCACCGCCGGCGGTGAGGCGCCGCCTGGCACCGTCATGCCCAGCGCTTCGGACAGGCAGGCCATGGTGCTGGCCGTGCCCATCACCGAGCAGGTCCCCACGCTGGCGACCAGCTGGTTGTTGACGTCGGCCACTTCCTGTTCATCGATCTCGCTGGCGCGGTACTTGGCCCAGTAGCGCCGGCAATCGGTGCAGGCGCCCACGCGTTCGGAACGGTGCGAACCGGTCAGCATGGAACCGGTGATCAGCTGGATCGCCGGCAGGCCCGCCGAGGCCGCGCCCATCAGCTGGGCCGGCACGGTCTTGTCGCAGCCACCGATGAGGACCACCGCATCCATGGGCTGGGCACGGATCATTTCCTCGGTGTCCATGGACATCAGGTTGCGCAGGTACATGGACGTCGGCGAAGAGAAACTCTCATGGATGGAGATCGTCGGGAAATCCATCGGCAAGCCGCCCGCCAGCATGACCCCGCGCTTGACCGCCTCGATGAGCTGCGGCATGTTGCCGTGGCAGGGATTGTAGGCGCTGCCGGTATTGATGATGCCGATGACCGGGCGGTCCAGCGCCTGGTCGGTATAGCCGGCGCCCTTGATGAAGGCCTTGCGCAGGAACAGCGAAAAGCCCTGGTCGCCGTAGGAGGTCAGGCCGCGCTGCATGCCGGCCGGGGTTTTCTTGGAGGAGTTGGAATGGTCAGTCATGGCATCACGCTTCACAGGGTTGGAGAGGAGAAGACTACTAGCGGTTGACCACGCGGGCCGGAATGAACAGCACGATCAGCAGGCTGGCCAGCACCAGCGAGGCGGCTACCAGGAACAACCCGGCCGACAGGGTATGGGTCTGGGCCTTGAGCCAGCCGATCACGGTCGGGCTGACGAAGCCGGCCAGGTTGCCGGCCGAATTGATCAGCGCGATGCCGGCGGCGGCAGCGGTGCCGCCCAGGAAGGCCGTGGGCAATGCCCAGAACATCGGCAGCGCACAGATGACGCCGGTGGCGGCCAGGGTCAGGCCGATCATCGAGGGCAGCAGTTGCCCCGGATAGAGCGCGCACAGGCAGAACCCCGCTGCCGCCACCAGGGCCGGAACGGCAATGTGCCAGCGCCGCTCGCGGTGGCGGTCGGCACTGCGACCGACCCATTGCATGCAGACCAGCGCGCTGGCATAGGGAATGATGGTCAGCAGGCCGACTGCGAAAGGACTCTGCACGCCGGAGCTGCGGATGATGGTGGGCTGCCAGAAGCCGATGGCGTAGGAGCCCATGATGATGCCGAACAGGATCAGGCACAGCAGCCATACCCGCCCCGAGACGAACACCGAGCCCAGCGTGCCGTGGGTGCGCGCCTGGTTGTCCTTGCTGATTTCATGGGCGATCACGCTTTTTTGCTCCTCGCTCAGCCACTTCGCATCGTCGACGCGGTCATCGAGATAGACATAGACGACCACCCCAAGGAGGATCGCCGGCAGCGCCTCCAGGATGAACAACCATTGCCAGCCGGCCAGGCCCAGCATGCCGGCGCAGCTCTGCATGATCAAGCCCGAGAGCGGTCCGCCGAGGATGCCCGAGACCGGGTTGCCGGCCATCAGGATGGCTGTCATGCGGCCACGACGATGCGCCGGGAACCAGTAGGTCAGGTACAGGATCATGCCAGGAAAGAAGCCGGCCTCGGCAATGCCCAGCAGGAAGCGTACCGCATAGAAGCCCGCCGGTGTGCTCACCCAGGCGGTGGCCATGGACAGCAGCGCCCAGGTCACCATGATGCGCGCAATCCAGCGGCGCGCCCACGCGGTGCAGCAGCAGGTTGCTGGGCACTTCGAAGAGGAAGTAGCCGACGAAGAACAGGCCGGCGCCGAGACCGTAGACGGCTTCGCTCAGTTGCAGGTCATTAAGCATCTGCAACTTGGCGAAGCCGACATTGACGCGATCCAGGTAGGCGACCACGTAGCAGATGAACAGCAGCGGCATGATGCGCCAGGCGGCGCGCCGGAAGGTCGGGTCGGCGAGGTCGGCCTGGTGCTGCGCCCCCGCGATGGTGGAGTGGGTCGTCATGGGTGGTTCCGTCTCTTCCTTGGTTTCGTCTCGTTATGTCGATGCGGGAAGGAGACGATGAACGCCGGGAGGACAGGCATGCCGATGGCCACTCCGCGCTCACGCCGGCCATGGCCCGACATCAGGTGAGAGGAGTATTCCATCCGGGGCCGGCGCGAAAAAGCGCCTGCAGCCGTTTTCAAATGATAAAAATATTTTGTTCCGGCGCGCCCGGCTTGTGCCTCAGCGGGCTATCGGGTGGCGGGCTTGAGGTGACGCAGCACGTCGGCGATCTCGCCTGCGAGTGCCTTGCTCAACGCGGCCGACGGCGCATGCCGTGCCGCGATCAGGCCGATCCTGCGCACCGGTGCGTCACCCGGCAACGGGATGCAGGCTACCGGCAGGCTGGGCGACCACATCGACGACCAGTCGGGAATGAGGGAGACGCCGATGCCGGCGGCGACCAGTTCGACGATGGCCAGCAGGCCATCGATCTCCAGTCGCTGGCGCGGATGGATGCCATGGTCCCACAGGTAACGGTCGGCGAGCTGGCCGCCGGACACGGAGCGGCTGTAGCGGATGAAGGGCTCGTTCTGCAGCAGTTCATGGGCCTGGCGCTGCTTCATCTTGCGCGGCGCCACCACCACCAGGGGTTCGCTGCGCAGCAGGTGCCATTCGCAGGTCTTGGGGATGGCGAACTGTGGCTCCACCACGATGGCGGCATCCAGCTCGCCCGAGGCGACCTTGTGGCAGAGATTGATGGAGCTGCCCGGCTCGGCGAAGATGGCCAGCTCGGGATAGCGCGAATAGATCCGCTGCAGCACCGGCGGCAGGATACAGGTCATGGCCGAGACGAATACACCCAGCCGCAGCTCGCCGGTCTGGGCGTCGACGTGCTGCGCCACGGCCTGCAGGTCGCGCACCGAGCGCAGCACGACGTGGGCGTTTTCCAGGATGCGCAGGCCCTCTGCGGTGGGCCGCACGAAACGCCCCGAGCGCCGCAGCAGCGGCACGCCCAGCAACTCTTCCAGCGAGCGGATGCGCGCGGCTACCGCCGCCGAGGTGAGGTCCAGCTGGCGCGCGGCCTTGGCGATGGAGCCGCATTCCAGCACCGCGACAAAACTCTGTACGTATCTGATATCCATGGTTCTCGCAGGGTCGCAAGGCAACGGTGGGCCGGACCGGCCGCAGTCCGGGGGCAAGTATTGCACCCGCCCCGCCTGCGCGGAACCGGAAAAACGATTTTCAGATGATAAGGATTTTTTCTTCCGCCCGGTGCCGCCACCGGCGGGATAGTGTTCAGGCCCGTCCTTGTTCGCGCGCCTGCTCCATCAGCAATTCAAGGAAGGCTGCCGGTGCCGCATCGAGCACGGCGGTGCCGTTGCGGCCGGCCGCCTTGTGCGTGACCACCAGCTCCCAGCACAATTCCACCCCGCGCAGGTTGACGCTGACCAGCTTGCCGCGCCGGCCGCGCACCACGTCGCGCGGCAGCAGCGCCACGCCCAGGCCTTGGGCCACCAGGTCCAGCAGCGTGACCAGGTCGCTGACCTCGAAGGCCAGGCGACGGCGCAAGCCGGCTTCGGCAAAGCCACGATCGACCAATACCCGCGTGCCCAGGCCTTCTTCGAAATCGACGAAGTCCTCGCCGACCAGTTGTTCCAGCGTCACCGACCTGGACTTGGCCAGCCGGTGCGTGGCATGGCAGGCCAGCACCAGGTCCTCGCAGGCGATGATCTCGCTGTGCAAGCCCTCGCCGCTTTCCTCGACGGGCAGGATGGCCATGTCCAGCTGGCGCGAGGCGACCTTCTCGTTGAGCTCGCCGGCAGCGCCCTGGCACAGCCTCACCTCCACGGCGGGATGACGCCGGTGGAAGCGCGCCAGCACGGCCGGCAGGTCGACGAAGGACGGCAGGCTCTGCACCGTGCCGATGGACAGCCGGCCACGGCGCATGGCGCTGACATCGGCGACATCGGTGGCGCCCTGCTCCAGCGCCCCCAGGGCGCGCCGGGCGCTCTCGAGGAAGGCGTCGCCGGCGGCGGTCAGCTCGACCCGGCGCGTGGTGCGCACGAACAGCGGCGCGGCCAGTTCTTCCTCCAGCAGGCGGATCGAGGACGACAGCGCCGATTGCACGATGTGGCAGCGCGAGGCCGCGCGGGTAAAGCTCTTTTCCTCGGCCAGGGCGACGAATTGGCGCAGCTGTCTCAGTTCCATGTCAGTTCCATGACGCGATTGATTTATCTCTGTAATTGATGGATCGGCGTTGAATCATCGATTCTACATAGAAGTGAAAACGGGACAAGCAGATCCGGAAAAAGCCTGCGGCAGGCAATCGCCGGGACGGATAAAATAGGCGACCGAACGACCGCCGCACACCCTGCGGCAAACCGAGATCAGACAAGCATGAGAAAAGTCAAGCTGCGCAACGCCGCAGAAATCGCCCAGGCGCGCAGCGCCGGACAACTCGCGGCCGAAGTGCTGCACATCATCACCGAGCACGTCCGGGCCGGCGTGAGCACCGACGAGCTGGACCGCCTCTGCCACGACCATATCGTCAAGGTGCAAAAGGCCAAGCCGGCCAACATCGGCTACCACGGCTTTCCCAAGACCATCTGCAGTTCCGTCAACGAGGTGATCTGCCACGGCATCCCCGGTGGCCAGGTGCTCAAGGATGGCGACATCATCAATATCGACGTGGCCGTCATCAAGGATGGCTGGTACGGCGATTGCAGCCGCATGTACTACGTCGGCCAGCCCGCCGCTGGCGCGCGCAAGCTGGTCGAGACCACCTATGAAGCCATGTGTGCCGGCATCCTGGCGGTGCGCCCCGGTGCCACCCTGGGCGATGTCGGCCACGCCATCCAGACGGTGGCGCAGCGTGACGGTTTCTCGGTGGTGCGCGAATACTGCGGCCACGGCATCGGCACCACCTATCACGATGAGCCGCAGGTGTTGCACTACGGCCAGCGCGGCGCCGGCCTGCCCCTCAAGGAAGGCATGATCTTCACCATCGAGCCCATGCTCAATGCCGGCAAGCGCCACACCCGCCAGCTCGACGACGGCTGGACCGTGATCACCGCCGACGGCTCGCTGTCGGCGCAGTGGGAACACATGGTGGTGGTGACCGCGCGCGGCTACGAAATCCTCACGCCCTGGCCCGAGGGTTTCGGCCCCTATCCGGCCATCGCCACGCGCAGCTGATCCCCTGCGGTCGCCGCACTCAGCCGGCGACCACCTCCAGCGGGAAGTCCGAGAACTGGTCCAGCAGGGCTTGCTCGGGCGTGCCGCCCACCACGATGCCGGAAAACACCTCCAGCGTGCTGTAGAAAGCCGGACGGAAACGGCCCAGCTTGCTCTGGTCGATCACCACATAGCATTGCGCCGCGCTGTCGATGGCGGCCTGCTTGATGGCCACCTCATGGAAGTTGGAACAGCTCACGCCGCGCTTGGGATCAACCCCGCCTGCCGACAGGAAGGCCTTGTTCACGCCCAGCCGACGCAGATAGGCCACGCCCTCCTCGGACGCAAACGAGGCCGAGGACGGGTGATACAGCCCGCCCAGCAGGATCACCTGCGTATTGGCGCGCTGGCTGACGATGTTGGCAATGTTCAGCGAGTAACAAATCACGCTCAGGGCGATATCGGCCGGCAGTGCGTCGGCCAGGTGCGTCATGGTGGTGCCGCAATCAATGAAGACGCTGTCGCCCTCTTCTATCCGGCGCGCCGCATGCTGGCAGGCCAGGCGCTTGCGCTGGGCATGCTGGTCGACTTCGCGGTCGATGGAATAGCGCGATTCGGACGGACTGGCCTCCAGCACATGCCCGCCCAGGCAGATCAGCGACGACTCCTCGCCGGCCAGGTCGCGCCGCACGGTCATCACCGTCACACCCAACACCTCGGCGATCCGCGCCAGCGGCGTGGGGCCTTGCTCGCGGATCATCTCCTGCATGCGCGCAAGCCGCTGGGCGCGCGCACGCGCGCCTAGCGTGGGGGGCGTCGACGTGGCCGACGCACTCTGGGGATTGGAGGACATGAAGGGTTTTCCTGAGTGGGAAAATGTTTTTATAAAAAAATGGTTGCAGACAAAAAGTTATGGATGTAACGTTACATCCATTAAATGTTATTTGCAAAACATTTAGCAGCACTGGCAACAAGATTGTATCGGTGCTGCAGCGCGACGTCGATGCGGCCGGCAAGAAGACCTGCCCCTCCCCGTCGCCCATGGAAGAGACACTGCCCGTCCAGCCACACCGGACGGTAACTAACGAAAAAGTTAAGCAGCCATGAACATGACCCGCAAGACCGCCCCCCTGCGCAGCGCCCAGGAGCAGGAGGAGGCCAATGCCGTTGCGCCCGAACCGGCGCAGCGACCCACGCAACTGACTGGCCAGATGCAGGCCGGCCATGCACGCAACGCCGTGCAGCCCTATGACGCCGCTGCATTCGAACATCTGCGCGTGAACCTGAGCGCGGCCGAGAAGCGTGTCGCCACGCTCAAGGGCCGGCGCTCGGTGAAGAAGGATGCCCAGGCTGCCTGGCTGCTCAAGGCCATCACCTGCATCGACCTGACCACCCTGAGCGGTGACGATACCCCGCAACGCGTGCGGCGCCTGTGTGCCAAGGCGCGCCAGCCGGTGCGTGCCGACCTGCTGGAGGCGCTGGGCATGGCCGATCGCGGCCTCACCACCGGCGCGGTGTGCGTCTATCACCGCTTCGTCGACACGGCCGTGCAAGCCCTGCAGGGCAGCGGCATCCCGGTGGCGGCGGTGTCGACCGGCTTTCCGGCGGGCCTCAATCCGCATGCGCTCAAGCTCAGGGAAATCGAGGCCTCGCTGCGCGATGGTGCCGCCGAGATCGATATCGTCATCACCCGCGAGCATGTGCTGACCGGCAACTGGGAAGCGCTGTATGCCGAGATGCGCGATTTCCGCCAGGCCTGCGGCGACGCCCACGTCAAGGCCATCCTGGCCACCGGTGAACTCAAGACCCTGCGCAACGTGGCCAAGGCCTCGATGGTGTGCATGATGGCCGGTGCCGATTTCATCAAGACCTCGACCGGCAAGGAAAGCGTCAATGCCACCCCGCTGGTGTCGCTGGTGATGCTGAGGATGATCCGCCAGTACCAGGAGATGACCGGCCTGAAGGTGGGCTACAAGCCGGCCGGCGGCGTGGGCACGGCCAAGGACGTGCTCGAATACCAGGTGCTGATGAAGGAGGAGCTGGGCGATGCCTGGCTGCAGCCCGATCTGTTCCGCGTGGGCGCATCGAGCCTGCTGGCCGACATCGAACGCCAGCTCGAACATCACGTCACGGGCCGCTACTCGGCCTTCAACCGGCATGCGATGGCCTGAGCGATCGCCTGACCGACTACCCCAGTACGGACCAGCACAATGAGCGTTTCCACCTACTTCGACACCATGGATTACGGCCCCGCCCCGGAAAGCGACAAGGATGCCCGCGCCTGGCTGGCCAGCCACGAGGCCTCGTTCGGCCATTTCATCGGTGGCCGTTTCACCCTTCCCGGCGCCCAGCTGGACGACCTGGAACCGGCCACCGGCAAGTTGCTCGCCCATCTCACCCAGGGCTCGGCCGCCGACGTCGATGCCGCCGTCCAGGCGGCCCAGGCGGCACTGGCGCCCTGGCAGGCGCTGGGCGGCCATGGCCGGGCGCGCCACTTGTATGCGCTGGCGCGCAGCGTACAGCGCCATGCGCGCCTGCTGGCGGTGCTGGAGAGCATCGACAATGGCAAGCCCGTGCGCGAATCGCGTGACGTGGACGTGCCGCTGGTGGCGCGCCACTTCTACCACTATGCCGGCTGGGCGCAATTGCAGGAGCGCGAATTCCCCGGGATGGCGCCGGTGGGCGTGGTGGGCCAGATCGTGCCATGGAATTTCCCGCTGCTGATGCTGGCCTGGAAGATCGCACCGGCCCTGGCGCTGGGCAATACGGTGGTGCTCAAGCCGGCCGAATCGACCTCGCTGACGGCACTGCTGTTTGCCGAGCTGGCGCAACAGGCCGGCCTGCCGGCGGGCGTGCTCAACATCGTCACCGGGGATGGTCGCACCGGCACGGCCATCGTCGATCATCCCGGCATCCACAAGATCGCCTTCACCGGTTCCACCGAGGTGGGTCGCCAGATCCGTGAACGCACCGCCGGCAGCGGCAAGTCGCTGACGCTGGAGCTGGGCGGCAAGTCGCCCTTCATCGTCTTCGAGGATGCCGACATCGATGCCGCCGTCGAGGGCGTGGTCGATGCCATCTGGTTCAACCAGGGCCAGGTCTGCTGCGCCGGCAGCCGGCTGCTGGTCCAGGAAGGCATCCATGACCGCTTCATCGCACGCCTCAAGGCCAGGATGGACAAGCTCAAGGTCGGCGCGCCGCTGGACAAGTGCAGCGACATGGGCGCGCTGATCTCGCCGGTGCAGCTCGAACGCGTGCGCAGCCTGGTGCAGCAGGGTCTGCGCGAAGGCGCGCAATGCCATCAGGTGGCACTGGATGTGCCGGCCGGTGGCTGCTTCTATCCGCCCACGCTGCTGACCGGCGTGCATCCTGCCGCCACCGTCGCCACCGAGGAAATCTTCGGGCCGGTGCTGGTGGCGATGAGCTTCCGCACGCCCGACGAGGCCGTGCAACTGGCCAACAACAGCCGCTACGGCCTGGCGGCCAGCATCTGGAGCGAGACCATCGGCCTGGCCCTGGGGGTGGCGCCGCAGCTGAAGGCCGGTGTGGTGTGGATCAACAGCACCAACCAGTTCGACGCGGCAGTGGGCTTTGGCGGTTATCGCGAATCCGGCTATGGCCGCGAGGGGGGACGCGAAGGCTGCTACGAATACCTCAAGCCCATCGCCAGCAAGGAACGTCCCGCACGCAGCGCACGCACTCCTGCCCATGGTGATGCCACAGCCACCACCTCTGCGCAGGGCGGCGCCATCGACCGCACCGCCAAGCTCTATGTGGGCGGCAAGCAGGTGCGCCCCGATGGCGAAGCATCGATGCCCACCTATGCCGCCCATGGCGCACGCCTGGACGACGTCGGCCTGGGCAATCGCAAGGATATCCGCAATGCCGTGGCCGCCGCCGTCAAGGCCTCTGCCTGGAGCAACGCCACACCGCACCGGCGCGCCCAGGGGCTGTATTACATCGCCGAGAACCTGTCGGCGCGCGCCGATGAATTCGCCCACCGCATCGCCCTCACCACCGGTGTCTCGGCCGCACAGGCCAGCGCCGAGGTCGAGGCCAGCATCAGGCGCCTGTTCTGCTATGGCGCCTGGGCCGACAAGTTCGAGGGCGCGGTACACCAGCCGCCCATGCGCGGCGTGGCGCTGGCCATGCCCGAAGCCATCGGCGTGGTGGGTGTGGTCTGCCCGGCCGAACAGCCGCTGCTGGCCCTGGTGAGCCTGGTGGCGCCGCTGGTGGCGGTGGGCAACCGCGTGGTGGTGGTCCCCAGCCAGCAGGCGCCGCTGGTGGCGACCGATCTCTACCAGGTGTTCGATACCTCGGACCTGCCCGATGGCGTCATCAACATCGTCACCGGCCACAGTGCCGAACTGCTGCCGGTGCTGGCCGACCACGACGAAATCGATGCGCTCTGGGTACGAGGGCCGGCGGATTTCTCGGTGACGGCCGAGCGCCTGTCCATCGGCAACCTCAAGCGCTGCTTCGTCGACTACGGCCAGGCGATCGACTGGCTGGACGATGTCCAGGGCGAAGGTCCGCACTACCTGCGCCAGGCCACCCAGCTCAAGAACATCTGGATTCCCTACGGCGAGTGAGGCACGACGTGGCGGCGGCCCGTTGAATTAGGCAGCAGCGAATAATGGATTCAACTAATTTGATTTTTCGAAAGATCATTGCTGCAGACAACATGAAAACAGCGCCAGACATTTAAATTTGCGTCATAAGCATTCCTATAAAAATCCACTGGAGACAACATGCTTAAGAATTTGCACCCCCTCTTGAATGCCGACGTGCTCTACGCCCTGCGCGCCATGGGCCACGGCGATGAACTGGTCCTGTGTGACGCCAACTTCCCGGCCGACTCGGTAGCGCGCCAGAGCGTGCTGGGCAAGCTGCTGCGCATCGACGGTGTCTCCACCACCGAGGCCGCACGCGCCATCCTCTCGGTACTGCCGCTGGACAATGCCGTGGAGCGCCCGGTGCGCCGCATGGAAGTCATGGGCGAACCCGATACGGTGCCGCCGGTGCAGCAGGAATTGCAGCAGGTGGTCAACGCCGCCGAAGCGCGCGTGCGCCCGCTGGGCTCCATCGAGCGCTTCGCCTTCTACGAGGCGGCCAGGCAGGCGTATTGCGTCATCGCCACCGGTGAGCGCCGCTTCTATGGCTGCTTCCTGATCAAAAAAGGTGTACTGCCTCCCGAGGAGTGAGCATGACATCCCTCCCTCAAAAGAATGGCGTGGCCGTGCTCGGCATCTACGTCGCCGACCTGGCCTTCCGTGCGCCGGGCATGCCCGGACTGGGCCAGACCGTGGCCGGTACCGGCTTTGCGATGGGGCCGGGCGGCAAGGGCTCCAACCAGGCCGTGGCGGCCGCCCGCGTGGGTGTACCGGTGCGCTTCATCTCGGCCATCGGCAAGGATGCCTTCGGCGAATTCGCGCTCTCGCTGTGGCGGCGCGAAACCATCGCGCCCCATGTGCGCGTGATCGATGGCGCGCCCACCGGGGCGGCCTTCATCTATGTCAATGACGCCAGCGGCGAGAACGCCATCATCGTGGTGCCAGGCGCGGCCTCGCAATTGTCGGCGCAGGACGTGCAGCGCGAGCACCAGGCCATCGAAGCGGCCAGCGTCTTCGTGACGCAACTGGAGCAGCCCCCCGAGGCAGCGCTGACGGGCCTGCAGATCGCCCGTGCCAGCGGCACGACGACCGTCTTCAATCCGGCCCCGGCGCTGGATTTCCCGCCGCAGATCTACGGCCTGTGCGACTTCATCACCCCCAATGAACACGAGGCCGCGCAACTGACCGGCATCGCCATCCACGACATCGCCGATGCCCGGCGCGCCGCCGACGTGCTGCTGGAGCGCGGCGTGGGATGTGCCCTCATCACGCTGGGGGCGCAGGGTGCGCTACTGCATAGCCGCACGCAATCGCTGCACCTGCCGGCCCTGCATGCCGGTGCCGTGGTGGAAACCGCCGGTGCCGGCGATGCTTTCAACGGTGCCTTTGCCGCCGGCCTGGCCGAGGGCATGTCGGCCGAAGAGGCGGCGCGGCTGGCCACGGCCGTGGCCGCCATTTCCGTGACCCGGCCCGGTACCGCACCCTCCATGCCCAGCCGCCAGGAAGCCCAGGCGCTGTTGCAGGCGGCTGCCTGATTTCGGCGTGAGCGCCATGACATTCTCCGGCAAGGTGAATTGACGATGAAACTGAAGATCTCCGATCCGCAACTGCTGTTCCTGCTGGCCATCAATGTCGCCATCCTGGTGGTGGCGACCGTGTTCTCGCATGGCGACTTCCTGGATCTCTACAACTTCCAGTCCATGGCCAGCCAGTTGCCCGAGCTGGGCCTCTTGGCCATCGGCGTGGCGCTGGCGATGATCTCCGGCAATGGCGGCATCGACCTCTCCGGCATCGGCCTGGCCAACCTGGCCGGTGTGGTCGCCGCCGCCCTGATGCCCATGCTGGTGGCTGCGCCCGATGCCACGCCCTGGACCTATACGCTGGGCTTCGTGGCAGTGGCGCTGGTGACGGGCCTGCTCGGTGGCGCGCTGAACGGCTGGCTGATCGCACGCGGCAATCTCACCCCCATCCTGTGTACGCTGGGCACGCAACTGATCTTCACCGGCCTGGCGGTGGTGTTGACCAATGGCTCCAGCCTGCGCATCAGCGTGGTCGACCCGATCTCGGCCATCGGCAATGAATCGCTGCTGGGCGTGCCCATCCCCTTCATCATCTTCGTGGCCCTGTTGCTGCTGGTGGGCTGGCTGATGCGCTACAGCCTCTTCGGTATCAAGCTCTACCTGCTGGGCACCAATGCCCGCGCGGCACGCTATGCCGGCATCTCGCAGACCCGCCTGCGCCTGGCCACCTACACCCTCAGCGGCGTGCTGGCTTCGGTGGCCGGGGTCATCATCGCCGCGCGCACCGCCAGCGTGAAAGCCGACTACGGCAACTCCTACCTGCTCATCGCCATCCTCATCGCGGTGATGGCCGGCATCCGTCCGCAAGGCGGCTACGGACGCATGGTCTGCCTGTTCTTCTCGGCACTGGCGCTACAGCTGCTGTCGTCCACCTTCAACCTGCTGGAGATTTCCAACTTCTTCCGCGACTGTGCCTGGGGCCTGCTGCTGCTGTGCTTCCTCGCATCGGCGCGGATCAGCTGGCGTGATTTCTTCCCGCAATCCAAGGCGCATGTGCGCAAGTCTTGAACAGCACCCCGCCTGTCAAGAACCATCCAACCTTAGTGGGGAAACTGGAGACATGATGAACAAGAAATCGGCTTGCTTAATGGTGTCGGCCCTGGCGGCCGTGGGCTTTGCCAGCGCCCTTCAGGCGCAGAACAAACCCATCGATATCGTCACCGTGGTCAAGATCACCGGCATCAGCTGGTTCAACCGCATGGAGGTGGGCGTCAAGGAGTTCGCCGCCGCCAACCCCGGCGTGAACACCCGCCAGATCGGCCCGGCGCAGTCGGATGCGGCGCAACAGCAGCGCCTGGTGGAAGACCTGGTCGCCAAGAAGGTCGATGCCATCGCGGTGGTGTCGATGGATCCGCCGACGCTGGAGCCGGTGCTCAAGCGCGCCCTCGATCGGGGCATCAAGGTGGTCACCCATGAGGCCGACAACCAGAAGAACACCCTGGTCGATATCGAAGCCTTCGACAACACCGCCTATGGCGCGCGCCTCAACGACCGCCTGGCCGCCTGCATGGGCGAGACCGGCAAGTGGTCTTCGCTGGTCGGTTCGCTGGGCAGCCAGTCGCAGGTGCAATGGGCCGACGGCGGTGCCTCCAACGCGGCCAAGAAATATCCCAAGATGACCCTGGTGGACGCCAAGAACGAATCCGCCAACGATGCCGAGAAGGCCTATGCCAAGGCCAAGGAAATCCTGCGCAAGCATCCCGACATCAAGGGCTTCCAGGGTTCTTCCTCGCTGGATGTGCTGGGCATCGGCCGCGCCGTGGAAGAAGCCGGCCTGCAGGGCAAGGTCTGCGTCTATGGCACCGGGCTGCCCAGCGAAGCCGCCAAGTTCCTGGAATCGGGCGCGGTGGGCGGCATCGCCTTCTGGGATCCCAAGGATGCCGGCCTGGCCATGAACAAGGCCGCCAAGATGCTGGTGGAAGGCAAGAAGATCACCGATGGCATGGACCTGGGCATCCCCGGCTACAACAAGATCAGTGTCAAGAAGGGACCGGGCGTGGGCGTGATCGCCACCGGCCAGGCCTGGGTCGAGGTGGACAAGAAGAACTACAAGCAATACGCGTTCTGATCGTCCTGCTCCGAGACGGACGTGCGCGCAGCTTTCGGGCGCACGTCCCTTGTTCCTGATTCCGTCCTTGCCATCGCCATGTCCACAGCCATGACCAGCCCCGCCCCCTTCCCTGCCGATCCCGCCGAGGCGCCGGAATTCCTGCGGCTGGAGCGGATCCACAAGCGCTTCGCCGGCGTGCATGCCCTGCGCGGTATCGATCTCAGCATCCGCGCCGGCCAGATCTATCACCTGCTGGGCGAGAACGGCTGCGGCAAGAGCACCCTGATCAAGATCATCGCCGGTGCCCAGCCGCCCAGCGAAGGCAGCATCATCATCAACGGCGAACAGGTCGAGGCACTCACGCCGCTGGCCTCGCTGTCGCTAGGCATCGAGACGGTCTACCAGGACCTGTCGCTGCTGCCCAACCTGAGCGTGGCCGAGAACGTCGCCCTGAGCGAACAGCTGGTGCGCCACCAGGGCCGGCTGGCGCGGCTGTTCGACGGCGCGGCGCTGAAGACGACGGCGGCGCGTGCGCTGCGTGCGGTCAACCTGCCGGCCACGCCGGCATTTCTCGATACGCGCGTCGACGAATTGCCCATCGCCACCCGCCAGCTCATTGCCATCGCCCGCGCCATCGCCACCAGTGCGCGCATGGTCATCATGGATGAGCCGACCACCTCGCTGACGCAGAAGGAAGTCGATGCGCTGGTGAAGGTCATCAATGGCTTGCGCGCCAATGGCGTGGCCGTGCTGTTCGTGAGCCACAAGCTCGACGAATGCTTTGCCATCGGGGGCGAGGCCATCGTCTTTCGCGATGGCGAGAAGGTGGCGCAGGGGCCGATCAAGGAATTCACCAAGGCCAGGCTGGGAGAACTCATGACCGGCCGCCAGCTGAGCGAGGAACGCTACCGCGTCGAGGCGCCATCGACCCGGCCGCTGCTGGAGGTGCGCGAGCTGGGTCGCCCGGGCGCCTTCGAACAGGTCGGCTTCGCGCTGCGTGCCGGCGAGATCCTGGGCATCACCGGCCTGCTCGACTCGGGCCGCAATGAACTGGCCCTGGCACTGGCCGGTGTCGAACCGGCACGGAGCGGCCAGATCGTGCTGGATGGCACGGTACTGGCGCTGCGCACGCCTGCCGACGCCATCGCCCATGGCATCGGCTATGTGCCGGAGGATCGCATCAGCGAAGGCCTGTTCCTGGACAAGTCGATTCGCGACAACCTCATCACCACTATCCTGCGCAAGATGCGCGGCCGCTTCGGCGCGCTCGATGCGGCGGCCTGCCAGCGCTTCTCCAGCGAGACCGTGAAGCAGTTGCAGATCGCCACGCCGGACGTGGACCGGGCGGTACAGTCGCTCTCCGGCGGCAACCAGCAGCGCGTGCTGATCGGACGCTGGCTGGCCATCAATCCGCGCGTGCTGGTCCTGCATGGACCGACGGTGGGGGTGGACGTGGGCTCCAAGGACATCATCTATCGCATCATCCAGGACCTGGCGCGGCAAGGCATGGGCGTCATCCTCATCAGCGACGACCTGCCCGAGCTGCTGCAGAACTGCGACAACCTGCTGTTGATGAAACGCGGACGCGTGGTGCGCCGCTTCGAGGTCGAAGGACTCTCGGAGAGCGATCTCTCCCACGACCTGGTATCAGAGCAAAAATCAGCGCAAAACCAAGAGAACTAGCCATGGATGCAAGCACCCTCAAGCAGGCGGCCCCGGCCGCCACCGAAGCCCATTCCGAGCAACCAGGCAGCCTGCGCCCGGCTCGCCTGGGTGCGCTGCTCAAGAAGAACCCGTCGATCTTCACCTTCGCACTGATCCTGCTGGTGACGCTGACGGTGGCGCTGATCAATCCGGCCTTCTTCCAGCTGGCCGTGCTGTTCGACATCGTGCGCGCCTGCACCACGCTGGGCCTGTTCGCGCTGGGCGTGATGATCGTGCTGGCTGCCGGCGGCATCGATGTTTCCTTCGCCGCCATCGCCGCACTGACCATGTATTCGATCACCAAGGTGGTGATGACCTGGTTCCCGGAGACCCACATCGCCGTGATCCTGCTAGCCGGCGCCGTGGGCGGCACCGCCCTGGGCGTGCTCAACGGCCTGCTGGTGGACTGGCTCAAGGCGCCCTCGCTGATCGTCACCATCGGTACCCAGTATCTCTATCGCGGCATCCTGCTGACCTTCGTGGGGACGGTGTTCTTCATGAACGTGCCGCATGCCATGGACAACTTCGGCAAGCTGGCGCTGGCGCGCCATGACACCGCCAGCGGCCTGCATGCGGTGCTGCCGGCCACGGTACTGGTGCTGGTGGCAGCCAGCGCGCTGACCTGGTGGCTGCTCAACAAAACGCTGATGGGGCGCGCCGTCTACGCCGTCGGCGGCAGCCTGGCCATTGCCGAACGACTGGGCTACAAGCTGCGCTCGGTCCACCTGTTCGTGTTCGGCTACGCGGGATTCCTGTCGGGACTGGCGGGGATCGTCCATGTCTCCAGCACGCGCCTGGCCAATCCCTTCGACCTGGTCGGCAGCGAACTGGACGTGATCGCCGCCGTGGTGCTGGGCGGCGCCCGCATCACCGGTGGTCACGGCAGCGTGGTGGGGACCTTGCTGGGCGTGCTGCTGGTGACCCTGATCAACAACGTGCTGATCCTGGCTGGCGTCCCCAGCACCTGGCAGAAGGTCATCATCGGCAGCTTCATCGTACTGGCCGGCGCGGTATTTGCCCTGCACAGGGAGAAATAGGCCTGAAAAGTGCCGGCTGGCATGTTCCTGGGGACGGGATGATGCGCCGGCACAATAAATGATCATTCAAACAACAAATTGTAAAAAAAACAAAAGAGATACCGGCGTTTTAAATTAAGCTTGCGATCGAAAATAATCATTTCGCTTTCGATCGATGACCCCAAACGCGCTCCGTCGCCGTTCCTTGTGGAAACTCCTCCTGTGGGGAGGCTGTACCATGCTCGGCCTGGCGGTCATTGCACAAGTTGTGCTGGGCATCGCTGAAGTCGGCCATATCGACGCCTCTTCGATGCAGGCACTGCAGCGGGCCGAAGACGCCGGTCGTGCCACGGTCGATGCCCTCAGGCGCGCCGAGGCCAGTCCCTTTGAATCCTGCTCGGATGCCGACCTGAACATCCTGCGTCATATCGCGTATGCCAACAGCTTCGTGGCCGACTTGGGACGCATCGACCAGGGCGTGGTGCTGTGTACCGCGTTGTGGGGCCGCCTCGATGCCCGTTCGCGCCTGCCGGTGCCGCACTACCAGTCCAGCGACTACCTGGTATGGAACCAGCAGGACATCCTCAAGACCCACTACCTGAGCAATATGGTGGCTTTCGGACACAGCCTGGCCATCAGCTCGCCCAACACCTTCGAACTCAACCGTTTCTACCAGGACGTCGCCCTGCGCATCACCAACCGTGACCAGAGCTATGTCTATGCCGAACGCGAAAGCCAGCGCTACAACCCCGCCGGCGCCATCCGGCTGCTGCCCGAATTCCAGGTCCAGCAATGCAGTGCCGACATGGCCTTGTGTGCGCAAGCCTCGGCGCGTCTGCATTGGTTGCCGCTGGCCTATCCGGGGGCATTCCTGGGGGTACTGGTGGTAGGACTGGTGACCGGCACGCTGGCTTGCCTGCTGTATCTGCGCAACCGGCGCAACCGGGGCGTGGTCGAGAAACTGCGCAATGCCATCCTCGATGGCGAGATCGTCCTGCTGTACCAGCCCATCGTGTGCGTGACCGACCTCACGCTCAAGGGCTATGAAGCGCTGGCGCGCTGGCGGCCTGACCACGACTCCGAAATCGGCCCGGAAGTGTTTGTGCCACTGGCGCTGCAACATGGACTGAGCAGCGCATTGACCAAGGCGGTACTGGAACGCGCCATCGGCGAGATGCGCGCCACCCTGCAAGGCGATAGCTCGCTCATGTTGGCCATCAATACCGAAGTGGCCGATATTGAAGATCCGGACTTCATCGCCTTCGCCATGGATATCACGGCCGATATCCCGGAACTGCGCTGGCAGCTGCACCTGGAAGTGACTGAGCGCGCCGACATCCGCTCGCCCATCTTCACCCAGCATGTCGAGCAGCTCAAGCAGGCCGGCTTCGCCCTGTGGATCGATGACTTCGGCACCGGCAGCGCCAATCTGTCGCACCTGTCCTATGCACAGTTCGATGGCATCAAGATCGATCGCCTCTTCACCAGCGCCCTGAGCACCGTCTCGCCGCTGCGCTCGATCGTCCCCAACCTGCTGCGCCTGGCCCACGAGCTTGGCCTGCAAGTGGTCATCGAGGGCATCGAGACCGAAAGCCAGCTGCAATGCGTGCGCGAGATCGCCTCCGAGATCCATGCGCAGGGCTGGCTATTCAGCAAGCCGCTGGAGCTGGGCGAGATCGTTCAGTTCCAGCCACTTGCCTGAGGACAGGCTCGGCACCAGCGCCCCCATCCGGCAATACACGACTGCTCCAATTGAAAACACCCTGCCGCATACCGCCTGCAGGGTGAGTGCGATCATCGTACCGGCGCCGATGCCAGGCACCGGCGCCGGTGAGATCAGGCCTTCTTGCGGCGTATGAAGCCCAGGCCCACGAGACCCGTGGTCAGCAACAGCAGGCTGGCCGGTTCCGGCACGGCACTGGCGGTCAGCGAGACGGCGGTGATTTCGTTACCGACCGATGGGTTGCCCAGGCCGGCGACGGCAGCGAAGGACAGGACTTCGGTGGCGCTGGTGGCGACGACGTTGAAGGTGTTGAGCCCCCAGGTCAGGAAGTCCGCCGCGCCGCTGCTCACGTCGCTGGTGACCAGGTTGCCGCCGAAATAGACGTTGGTCTGCTGCTGGCCCGAACCAGGACGCTGGCCATAGGCCCACGACAGGACATAGGTCTGGCCCACGGTGAGGCCGGTGATGGTTTGCGAGAGGGTGTCCCAGGTCCCGCCGTTGAGCTCGGCGCTCTGGGTGGTACCGGTGTAGGCGGCCCCCCCGAGGATGGCGCTGTGATCGATCTCGATGCCGTCATTGTTGCGGGTGTTGGTCCAGCCGGGAACCGAACCGTTGGCGAAACTGGACCAGCCATTGCCGACGTTGTTGGCATCGAAATTACCGTTGGTGACCAGGTTGACCACAGTGGCCGAGGCCGGTGCGGCACAGGCCAGGCCAAGGACGGCAACAGCCAGCGTGGGCACCGACAGCGCACGCAGGCGTTGGAAGATGGGAAGAGTGGCGAGGCATTTGCGCATGGTGAACTTAACTCAATTTGGTTTTCGGAATATCGTGATGAAGGGCCTTATTGTTTCTCTGCATGACCGCCATTCTCATGTCGATACGTGATGGTAAAACGACAAAATCCGCAGAGATATCGGGAAAAACCTGATTCCCGAAAAATGTGGGGCCGGGATCAATGCCAATCGACATACTTGGCTGGCTTTGGGGCGTTGACGAGTGCAACGGCTCCGGAACGCGCTCAAACTGGAAGGCAATCCCCTATTTGCTCGGCCAGTTCGACCCGGTCCCGGCCATTTTTTTTCGCCTTGTACAGTGCTGTGTCAGCCGCCGCAAACAGTTGCTGGGGATCCGCGTGATTAGCGCTCAACAACGCGACGCCCAGACTGGCAGTGACATTGATCACTTCGTCTCCGAAGAGAATTGCCGAGCCTGCGATCTGCTCCCGGAAAGACTCGGAAAATGCATGCGCACCTTCCATCGACGTGTGAGGCAAGACGATACAGAGCTCCTCACCGCCATAACGACCTGCGATGTCGCTTGCACGGATTCCGGTCAGGATGAGTTCTCCAATACCGGCGACTGCGTTCGACTTCGCTATTGAGTCGTTCGAAAAGGACGCGACGGTTCAGCAGGCCGGTCAGCGTGTCAACGGATGCCAAACGCTGGTGAGTGTCCGAACGAAGTTGTCTTCAACGAATGTAATCAGGGCATAAGGCAGGTTGCAGATTTCAGTTGCAACCCGTGCCAGCAGAGCGAAATCCTTTTCCGACAGCGTATCAAGCTCCAGGTAACGGCGCAGAGCGCGGAGACGGTCTGCCTCATTGTCGGGGCGAGGGACAGAAATGGCTGGTTCCATGACCACCTCCAGTCGTTCCTTCTGCCGGATGCGGTCTGATCGGAATTTATCGGGCAAGCGCTTTCGGGGGGGGCGGCTGGCTTCGTGCCAGGGCCTGTTCAGATCCACTCTCCGACCTCTCCCGGAGGCTTGCCCGTGATCATCAGCGCACTACGCGGAGTTTAATCAGAGCCCCAGATCGGAAAGGCCCGGGTGATCGTCGGGACGGCGACCCAAGGGCCAGCGGAACAGGCGCTCGCTTTCCTGGATGGGACGATCGTTGATGCAGGCGTAGCGGTTGAACATCAGACCGTCTTCGTTGAACTCCCAGTTCTCGTTGCCATAGGAGCGGAACCAGTTGCCGGAGTCATCGCGCCATTCATAGGCGTAGCGCACGCCGATGCGGTTTCCGGTGAACGCCCAGAGTTCCTTGATGAGACGATATTCCTGTTCCTTGGCCCACTTGCGCTCGAGGAAGGCACGCGCTTCGTCACGACCATTGGCGAACTCGGCACGATTGCGCCAGCGGGTGTCCAGACTGTAGGCAAGGGAAACCTTTGCCGCGTCACGGGTGTTCCACCCGTCTTCAGCGAGGCGGACCTTTTCAATCGCGGACTCGTGGGTGAACGGCGGAAGAGGAGGACGAATTTCGGTATTGGATGACATGATATGACCTCAACGGTTGGGTGAATTTGATCCTGCAGGTTGTGGCAGGGTCGATAAAAGCAGGGCGGCCGCCCTTCCAGCGCTATCGGCGGCACTCGCATCACCGGTGACCATTGCAACTGCTGTTGCGCCGTCGATTAGGATAAGAAAATAATTTGCAGCTTCATCAGGATCTGGCAAGCCCGACTCACGGGTCAGCTCACGAAGATATGCAAGCAGACGCTGCTTATGCAGTGCCGAGACTGCGCCGATGTCGGGATGGGTCTTGCCCAGCTCGCCGGCGGCGTTGATGAATGCGCAGCCATGGAAGTCTTCGCTCTCGAACCACTGGCGCAGCGCGGGGAAGATCGACTTCAGCCGGCTCAGCGGTGCATTTTCCTGCGAAGTCGCGCCAATAAACCACGACATCCATCGTTGGTCCCGCGCCAGCAGCGCGGCAGCAACCAACTCCTCCTTGTTCGCGTAGAGCCGGTAGATACTGCGCCGCGCCACGCCGGATGCCTTGACTATCGCGTCCATCCCAGTGGCGTGAATGCCACCCGAATAAATGAGCGCCTCCGTGGCCGCCAACAGGCGGGAGATGAGCGAGGCGTCGTCAGAAGTATCCATATGATTTCAAGCCGGAGAATGATCGTTCCATGTATAGTAGAACGATCATTCTCCACGGTCAATCACTTTTTCAGACGTGGTCACGAAACAGGCAGATTTCTGCAACAGGGGAGTAAGGGCTGGGGAGCCAGAGCGGGGAATGGCCGCGCCAAACAGGAGGCAGACATGCGGTTATACGAAGCATTTCGTGGCCGCAGGCGGTACATCGATGCGGCAGTCAGGCGCCAAGCCGATGCATAGAGGGCATGGCAATACTGGTCGATCAGTTGGCAGTAAGCTGGCCCGTTTTCCTGAGCACGCCGCAGGCAGCCCCCCGTCAGGGAGTGCCGCCATTGCGTGAGATTACGCGTGAACAAGCCTGCATAAGCGCGTGAAAGCCAAAGCCGCTGCGGACTGGTAGGCATCCCGGCGGGGTACCGAGCGACCCGACCATCTACCGCTTTTACGAGATGGTACAGATCTACGGCACGACACTGAAGGCACTGGTTCACGAGCAATTTGGCGATGGCATCATCAGCGCCATCAATTTCAAGCTGGACATCAAGAAGGTCGACGATCCGGAAGGTGGTTCGCGGGCGGTGATCACGCTGGACGGAAAGTTCTTGCCGAACAAGCCCTTCTGATCTAGCGGAACAGCTTGTCCACACGCTGAAGAAAGGTGCGACGATGAACACCGATGAAGGCCACCGGCATGGGCCACTTGCCGGCAACCGCGACGGCGCCACTGGCGGCAAAGGCCATGTCCAAGGGATGGGAGCGCTTGCTTGAATTGCTATGCGCCGCTGCCGGCGTTCTTTTCCTTGATGGCCGGCGCCAATCCCAGCTTTTCCATCGCGTCCTGCGTCTCTAGCAACATGGTGGCCACCTCCGCTACGGTGACCCGCAGACCGGTGGCGCGTTCCCTCATGAATTCGTAGGCGCTTTGTTCGCTGTGTTTCTGATATTCGACCAACACGCGAATGGCCTTTTCGATCTGGCGGCGCGACTTGATCGTCGATTCGAGCTTGTCTATCTTGGCCTGCTGACGTTGCTGAAATCCCTGCGAGGATCGCGCCAGCACCAGCGTGCTGAGGATCCCCTGTGAACGGAACGGCCGTGTGAGCACGCCGTGTGCCTTGGTGTCCAGCAACAGCTTCAAGGTGGTCGGGCTTTCATAGTCGGACAGGGCCACCAGCGCAGCATCCACGGCGCTGGCGTTCCATGCGCTGCGGCCCTCCAGCTCCTGCGATATCTGGAAGAAAATGACGTCGGCACCGGCTGGCGGCTCCATCGGGCTAGGCCAGATGACCCGTAGACGACAGCCGATGCGCTGCAACTGCTGGATCACCACATCGCGATCCTCCCCAGGCGGATAGACCACGGCCACGCAGATGCTGCGCAGGTCCTCGTAAAGTCTGCGTAGGCTTTGCCCCATGATCTCACCTCAGCCAAAAGCCGGAAAAGCCGAAGGTGGAGAGATAGGGATCCGGTTTCACCGGTTCCGATGCCTCCCAGGCGATATCGAACTGTCCGTCGCTTCGACAGATGCCGATGCGCGGCGTGAGCGCGCAATGATTGTTCTCCGCGTCGACGCTGATGCGCCCCTCGGGCGAGTCAAAGGACACCGCATGCGTGGCCTCTACCAGCTTGCGCCGGTCCAGACTGCCCGCGCGTTGCAGGGCGCGGGCAAACAGGTGAACCTGGGTATAGGCCATCTCGGACCAGGTACTGGTCGGCCGGTCGTTGAAACGCTTGCGCCAGAGCGCTACGAAATGCCGATTGCTCTCGTTGTCCAGCGAACCAAAATAGGTGGCAGCGGTGATGTGGCCGGCGCAGCGCTGGGCGCCGATCAATCGGACTTCCTCCTCTGCCATCGACAGGCTGGCAATGGGTGTGACCTTGGGATCGAAACCGAACTCGGGATAAAGCTGGTAGAACAGCCGCGCCGACTGCCCGACCAAGGTCGAAAACACGACATCGGGCTGGGCCGACCGGATCTCCGAGAGAACCTCCTCCAGCTCTGCACGACCCGCTTCCAGCGGCAGGTAGATTTCATCGAGCACTTCGCCGCCATGTTGCTCGACCATGTCACGCATGACGCGGTTGGATTCGCGCGGATAGATGTAGTCGGTGCCGACCAGGAAGAAGCGGGTACGCTTGTTCTGCATCAGGTAGGCGGCCAGCTGCACGCTGTTCTGGTTGGGGACCGCACCGGTATAGATCACGTTGGGCGAATATTCGAAGCCCTCATAGAAGGAGCAATACCATAGCAACGCATTGTTGCGCTCGATGACAGGCAGTACCGCCTTGCGGCTGGAGGAGCGCGAACAGCCGAACACCACGTTGATCTCGTCTTCCAGCAGCATGCGCGTGACCAGCTTGCGGTATTCGGCGATGTCGCCCTTGGGGTCGTAGGCGACCGGCACCAGCGGCCGGCCGAGCACGCCTCCGAGCTGGTTGATCTCCTCGATGGCCAGCGCCGTGCCGAAGAAATGTTCGGACTCGGTGACAGCGGTCGCGCCCGAGCGGGAAAAGAGCACGCCGATGCGCCAGCCGTCTTCCTGGCGCGCCGATGTCTCACGGGATGAATTGGTGGTCATGGTCTGCCCTTATCGGTCGAACAGCGCCTGCAATTGCCCTGCGTCCTGAGTGGATTGCAGGCCAAGCATCAGCAGGATGCGTGCCTTCTGGGGGCTCAGGTCGTCGGCAAAGATCGCGCCCGCTGCCTTGAGCGTGGCCCCGCCGCCGTCGAATCCGTAGGATGGCTGCACCCGGCCGTTGGGAACCCTGGTCGATATGGCCACCACCACACCCTGTGCGATGGCCTGCCGGATCGCCGCGTACAGGTGCGCGTTCACGTTGCCGAAGCCCAGCGCCTGGATCACGATCCCCCGCGCACCCAGCGCGACCGCGGCGTGCAGCAGGTCACCGCTGGCGCCGCCGAACATGGGAATGATTTCCACGCGTGGCAGCAGCGTGCCCAGCAAGGGCAAATGCTGACGCCGCAACGGACGGCGCGCAAATACGACACGATCTTCGTCGACCACACCCAGCACGCCGAAATCGCCCGACTTGAACGTCTCGACATCGGCGGTGTGGGTCTTGCTGACATCACGTGCGGCGTTGATCTGGTTGTTCATGGCGATCATCACGCCCATGCCCCGCGACTGCGGGCAGGCGCACACGCGCGCCGCGTTCAGCAGATTGCGTGGCCCGTCGAAATCCGGGCTTGAGGCATTACGCTGGGCGCCGATCAGCACCACTGGTTTGTCGCTGCACAGGGTCAGGTCGAGGAACCAGGCGGTCTCTTCCAGCGTGTCGGTGCCGTGCGAGATGATCACGGCGCTGATCTCGGGCCGCTCCAGCGCCGCAGCAGTCGCTTGCTGCAGGGTGATCCAGCGCGGCGGGTCCATATAGTCGGAGGGCAGGTTGAACAGATTGTGGACCTCCAGTCGCGCAATGGCAGTGATACCGGGCACAGTCGCCAGCAGGTCGTCGCCCGACAGCGCCGGTACCGGCGCCTTGCGGACGGGGTCGATCTTCATCGCTATGGTGCCACCGGTGGAGATGAAGGCGCACAGGGGCAGATCGGGATTGGCTGAACTCATCATGACATCCAATACTTGGCAAGAAGCATGCCCGTGGCCGCCACGGCCCGGCATGCCGGATTGGGGATCGCTCCGATTATCGCCACAGAGTCCGGCCCAAGACAAGTGGCAAGGAAATGCGCCGCGCTCACACCCTCAGATGGCTGAACACCATCTCCGCCGCTCCTTCGTGCTTGGCATCGCCTTGCGCCACCAGCTCACCCTGCTTGAGGATGAGATAGCGGTCGGCCACCTGCAGGGCGAAGGGCACGTTCTGCTCGACCAGCAACAGCGTGGTACCGTGCTGGCGGCGCTCTTCCAGCAGCGCATTGGCCAGGCGATCGATGACCGAAGGTTGCAGGCCTTCGGTGATCTCGTCGAGCAGGATGACCGAAGGACGCATCATCAGCGCACGCGCCAGCAACAGCATCTTCTGCTCGCCACCGGAGAGCGTGCCGGCATATTGCTCAAGCCGGCTGCGAAATATCGGGAACAACGCTTCGATCGCGGCGAAGCGCGTTTCGAACAAGGCCGGCCGTGCCAAGCCCAGACGCAGGTTGTCGCCGATGCTGAGCTCGGCGAACAAGGCGTTCTCCTGGGCGGCATAGGCCACACCCTGGCGCGCGAGTCGATGCGGCGCCATGCGCGTGATGTTACGGCCATGCAGATGCACTGCACCGCCCTGCTTGTCCAGATAGCCCATGACCGTCTTGAGCAAGGTACTCTTGCCCATGCCGTTCTTTCCCAGCAAGGCGACTGCCTCGCCTTGCGCGACCTCCAGCGACAGACCGCGCAGCACTACCGAGGCGCGATAACCGCTGGTAATGCCATCCAATACCAGTGCCGATTGCTTCATTGCGCCTCCGTGACATGGGTACTGCCAGAATAGATGGTCTTGACCAGATCGGAATTGACCACGTCCTCGAAACTGCCTTGCATGGCGATGGCGCCCTGGTGCAGCACCACGATACGGGTGGCGATCTGTTGCACGAAATCGAGATCGTGCTCCACCAGCAGGCAGCACAGGCGATATTGGTGCGCCAGCGAGGACAGCACGCCGCCGATCTGCGTGCGCTCGGTCTTGGTCAGGCCGGCGGTTGGTTCATCCAGCAGCACCACGCGCGGCGCCAATGCCAGCACCATGGCCAGCTCCAGCGCCTGCTGCTGGCCGTGCGAAAGATCGCCGGCGACACTGTCAAGCTTTCCATCAAGGCCGGTAGCGTGCATGACGTGCAAGGCATAGGGCGGCAGGTACAGCGTATCAGCGCGCTTGAACAGGGCGGGCCGCTCCAGCCGCACGCGTGCGATACGCAGGCATTGCGCAACGGTCAGGGATTCGAAGATATTGGCGTTCTGGAATTTCCGGCCCAACCCGAGGTGGACGCAGGCTTCCGGCGGCAACTGGCCGATATCGCTGCCACACAGCGCAATGCTGCCAGCACTGCGCTCGGCGCCATCGCTCATGCAACGCATGAGGGTGGTCTTGCCAGCGCCATTGGGGCCGATCAGACCGACGAGCTCGCCGGCGCGAGCAGTGAAGTCAATGCCCTGGAGCACCTTGAGCGGACCAAAATGGCGGGCCACACCCTGCATGCGGATGGCTTCGGCCTGCGGGTCGCCACCGGTCGCGTCGGCGCGCTCTTCCAGGCGGGGCCGGTGAGTGCTCGCGCCACTCAATCCAAAAGGCCGTAACAGCAACGGCACCAATCCTTGTGGCAGCAACACGATCACGATGATGAACGCGGCCCCCAGGATCAGTTGCCAGGCGAAGGGCATGCTGCCGCTCAGGTAGGCCGTGGCGACGTTGATCAGTACCGCCCCGACCAAGGGCCCCCACAGGCTGCCGCGTCCGCCCAGTGCAACCCAGATGATGAATTCGGTGCCCAGTGCGAAGCCGGTTAGTTCAGGCGCGACCACGCCGCTGAAGGCGCCGTAGCCGAATCCGGCCAGTCCGGCCAGCACCGCCATGGCCACCAGCAGCGCGATCTTCACCAGCGAGGTGTTGATGCCGAGATAGCTGCAGCGCTGTTCATTGTCGCGGATGGCAGCCAGAAGGCGGCCGGTATCGCTGCGCACCAGCAGCCAACAGCCAAGCGCCGCCAGGGCGAGCATGCCGCCTGAGATCCAGTACCAGACATCGATGGAAAAATCGAAGCTGTCGTAGCCGGTCAGCCCGGAGCTGGAACCGGTCCAGGTTCCACCTGAGAGCAGCAACTGGGTCAGCACGATGGGCAGCACCAACGAAATCACGGTGGCAAAGAAAGGCGAGGCGCCACGGTAGAACGACAGCCAGCCGGCCAGTGCGGCCACCGCCGCGGCCACGACGATAGTGGCGCTGATCGCCAGCAGCACAGTCGCGCTGCTCAAGCCGGCATGCGTGAAGACCAGTCCGGCGGCATAGGCGCCGATACCGAAGAAGGCCGATTGGCCGAAGGTGAGATAGCCGGTATAACCCCACAGGATATCCACGGTCATCGCGACGATGGCCATGAAATAGGCCTTGATCAGGATGTTCTGCAGATAGGTGTCGAACAGCCAGGGACCGGCAGCCAGCAACAGCAAGCCGCAGCTGATGAACAGCAGAACGCTGCGCAGGGAATGACGTGAACCGGCCGCACCGGCCTGGACGGCGCGCACGGCGCCGGAGAGATCGGTATCAAGCACGGGCCAGCCCCTTGGGTCGAATACGCAGCGTCACCGCAGCGAGGACGGCGATGGTCAGGCCGCCGAGCACAGGATTGGCGTAAGTGCTCACCAGCACCTGTGCCGCACCGAACACCACGCAGGCCAGCAGCAGGCTCAGCATGGAATGACCTGAGATCATCACCAGCATGAAGGCGCTGATCAACCATGGCAGCCCCATGTTGGGATCGACGCTGGAGAGCGGCGTGATGATGGCACCGGCCAGCGTGCCCAGTCCGGCGCCGAGACTGAAGGTCACGAAGCGCACGCGGCCGGAATGGATGCCCAGGCTGCTGGCCAGTTCTTCATTCATGATCACCGCGCGGGTACGCACACCGAAATCGGTGCCATTGAGCAGCATCGTCAGCAGCAGGCAGATAAGCAATGCCAGCGGTACCAGCACCAGACGGTAGGCCGAATAGTCCACGCCCATCAGGGCCCAGGTTCCGGCTAGCGGGGCGTTGACGAACTGCACTTCGCGCCCGAAGGCCATCACGATCAATTGACCGATGACGATGCTCAACCCCCAGGTCGCCAGGATGGCATCCAGGGGCCGCTTGTAGAGGCGTCGCACAATCCCCGCCTCCACCAGCATGCCCACGGCAATGCCGGCTACCAGCGCCAGCGGCCAGCCCAGCCAGGGATCGAGCTGCAGGCGCGTCACCACGTAGCTGGCATAGCCGCCCAGCGTCAACAAGGCTCCGTGGGCGAAATTGACGATCTTCATGACGCCGAAGATCATCATCAGTCCGGCCGTGACAATGAACAGCATCGCAGCCGTCGTCAGCATGTCCAGCAATAGCGCCATGGCGCCCTCCTCTCTCTTCTCTCTTCTCTGTTCCGCCGCGGTCATCGCCGCGGCGGCGTTATTATCATCTGCCAGTCCAGCGAACCGCCTTTACTTGATGCCCGGGCACTGGTTGCCTGGATCAACGCTGGAGAAGGTTTCGAGGATGTTGATCGAACCGTCGCTCTGTACCTGCCCCAGGCGCATGGACAGCGGCGCATGACGGCTCTTGTTCATCGCCACCGGACCGCGCGGTCCGTTGTACGACACTTCGCCCAGCGCCTTGATCACCTTGTCGCTATCGGTCGATCCGGCCTTCTCGACGGCAGCCTTGAACAGATAGAAGGCTTCGTATTGGGGCTCGGACAATTCATTGGGTGTCTTCAGTTCAGTCCCAAATTTCTTCTTCAAGGCCGCCATGAATTTCTTGTTTTCCGGCGTGTCGATACTGGTCAGGTAGGAGGCCGACATGTAGAGTCCGTTGGCTGCATCACCCATGGTCTGGGCCGTGCCCTCGTCGATCGCCAGGTTGCCGTAAGGCAGGGTCAGGCCGGCGCCCTTGAGCTGCTTGGCCAGCGACACATTGGGTGCGCCGCCGGCGGTGGCACTGATCAAGGCATCCGGCTTGGCCGAACGGATCTTCGAGACGACCGTGGTCCAGTCGCTGCCGTCGATAGGCAAATATTCCTCGCCGATCACCTTGCCCCCCTTTTGTTCGATGTACTTCTTGGTGAATTCCAGCATGCCGCGGCCGAAGGCGTAGTCGCTGCCGACCAGGAAGAAGGTTTTGGCATTCTTGCTCTTGCTGAAGTAGTCCACCACCGGTGCCACTTGCTGCTCGGGCACCCAGCCGTTGATGTACATCCACTTGTTGCAGGAACGCCCCTCATAGAAGGAGGTGTAGAGGTAAGGTACCTTGCCGCGGCTGATCACCGGCAGCGCGGCATTGCGTGCAGCACTGGTTTCCATGGCGATGACCGCATTCACTTTCTTCTGGAAGACCAGCGTGTCGAAGGCCTTCTGGGCACCCACTGCGCCCGAGGCGTCATCGACGATATCCAGTTCCACCTTGCGTCCGAGAATACCGCCGGCGGCATTGATTTCATCGACTGCCAGTTGCGAGGATTGCACCACTGCTGGCGCCACCACACTGTTGGCACCGGAGAGCCCGACGGCTACACCGATGCGGATAGGATCGGCGGCCTGGGCTTGCAAGGCCAGGGTGGCGAAGAGCGCGAAAGCGCCTTGACGCAGAGCGAAGGTGACACTGTTCATCATGAATCTCCTTGGTCAGATAGATCGGAATGGAAACGGGAAAGACGGAACGGCAGAAGCAATCGATTCAGTGCCGCGGCAACGGCCAGCCTGTGCCCAGCATGGGGTCATACAGGTCGTCGCGACGGTCACGCAGGACGTGGTTGAAGGGGTTGAGGTGGCGCGCCTGGCGCGTCTGTTTGAGGTTGATACGGGCATACAGCAATTGCTCGGTATCCTCCGATGCGGGCCCTACCAGCGGCCAGCCCTGTGCGTCGATGATCAGGCTCTGACCGATAAAGGATTGGCCGCGCTCGGTACCGATGCGATTGGCACAGACGATGGTGAGCGCATTGCTATGGGCATTGGCCATCGCCAGCGAGGTCGCCATTGCCGGGCGGTCGGCCGGTTGACCTGGCATCGGTACCCAGTTGGTCGGCATTGCCACCACGTCCGCCCCCTGCATCGCCAAGAGCCGGTACACCTCCGGAAACCATCCGTCATAGCAGATCGCCACGCCCAGCCGCCCCCACTGTGTGTGGAACAGAGGCAAGCCTTTGTCGCCGGCTTCGAAGAAGAGGTGTTCGTCGCCCCACAGGTGCAGCTTGCGATACACGCCCAGCCAACCTTCAGGGCCGATCACGACGGCCGAGTTGTAGAGTCGGTCGCCGTCGCGCTCGGCGATGCCGGCCACGATGTATATGCGGTTGCGCCGTGCTGCATCGATCCAGGCGAGGGTGGTAGGTCCATCGGGCAAGGTTTCGGCCAGAGCGAAGGCTTCCGTCCGGCTGGCAAACACATAGCCGGTGTTGACCAGTTCGGGTAACACGACCAGGGCCGCGCCCTCTGCGGCTGCGCGGTCGATGAAAGCGATCGAGCGGGCAACGTTGTCCTCCTTGCGGCCGATGCGAGGCTCCATCTGGACGCTGGCCACCATGACATTCGGAAACGAAGATGAGGCGAGAGGGCTTTCCAAAGACGACATGCGAATCTCCAAAACAAAAAGCCCCTGACTGCGCTGTGTGCGCATGTCAGGGGCTCTTATAGCCGGGAAAAAGTCAGCAACGCTGCTGAAGGTACTGTCTGGTGGCGTTCCTAGACAGCAGGGAGGATATTGCACCACATAAATGAGGGCGTCAAGGGTTGAGGATGATGTCTGCCATCGCCATTGCAAGCGCTCGCGGACTATCCACTGCACCCGGCCCAGCCCGAGGAGTTCACTCCATTTCCCAGCAAATTTGCATCCCAAGTTGACCCATGTTTAGACCACAATCCGGCTCATCACAACGAGCGGGAGAACGGCGTGATAGACGTGGCCCTGCTTGGAATCATTCGACGCGGGTACCTCCACGAGAAGGGTCTCATGACCGCATGGCAGCTTTCGGAAGACCATGGAAGGTGGGTCAAATGGAGGGGGGCAATTCCGCGAGCAAATCGACAGAAAGAAGCCAAGACCCTTGGCAGGGCTTTACAAGGCGGTAAAAGATTCAGCATGGTTTGAACCACGAAACGGAAATAGAGCATCAATGCTAACCAGCATTGGGCTTGAGCGTTTCTTTGCAGAAACCAGGGCTTTAAATAAAAAATCCTGACTTAAACGATTTCCGACAATTGATGATGATCGCCGACAAAAAAATCACGCCTTGAAAATTCCCAAACCCATCCCTATACTTAGCACTCGTCACGGTAGAGTGCTAACAGCCCGCCTGACACCCCCCTTTTTCATGCGGTGCGGTTTGCTGCATTTGGAAGAAAAACCGTTGCAGGCTTCGCCGCAATCAACGCTAACTTATTGAAATTGAAGGAGTTCTCATGAATCTTCGCCCTTTGCACGATCGCGTCATCGTCAAGCGCCTCGACCAGGAAACCAAGACCGCTTCCGGTATCGTTCTGCCTGATGCAGCGACCGAAAAGCCGGACCAAGGCGAAGTCCTGGCCGTCGGCAATGGCAAGATCCTGGAAGATGGCAAGGTCCGTCAACTGGCCGTGAAGGTCGGCGACCGTGTTCTGTTCGGCAAGTATTCCGGTCAGGCCGTGAAGGTCGATGGCCAGGAACTGCTGGTGATGCGCGAAGAAGACCTGTTCGCCGTCGTCGAGAAGTAATTCGGCATCCGGCCTGACTATATCTTCATCGATATAGCTGGCCGTCGGCTGCAAGATACCCGCCGGCATGCTCACCTCTGAGCCCGGCGACATGAACTGAACCGAATTCTGGAGAATCCAACATGGCAGCAAAGCAAGTTATTTTCGGCGATGAAGCACGTGCCAAGATCGTCAATGGCGTCAACATCCTGGCCAACGCAGTCAAGGTCACCCTGGGTCCCAAGGGCCGTAACGTGGTCCTGGAGCGCAGCTTCGGCGCCCCGACCGTGACCAAGGACGGCGTGTCCGTCGCCAAGGAAATCGAACTGAAGGACAAGCTGGAAAACATGGGTGCCCAGCTGGTCAAGGAAGTCGCTTCCAAGACCTCCGACAACGCCGGTGACGGTACCACTACCGCTACCGTGCTGGCACAAGCCATCGTGCGCGAAGGCTTCAAGTACGTCGCCGCCGGTTTCAACCCGACCGACCTGAAGCGCGGTATCGACAAGGCTGTCACCGCCATCGTCGCCGAAGTGAAGAACCTGTCCAAGCCCACCACCACCTCCAAGGAAATCGCTCAGGTCGGCTCGATCTCGGCCAACTCCGACGCGGACATCGGCGACATCATCGCCAAGGCCATGGAAAAGGTCGGCAAGGAAGGCGTGATCACTGTCGAAGACGGCAAGTCGCTGGAAAACGAACTGGACATCGTCGAAGGTATGCAATTCGACCGCGGCTACCTGTCGCCGTACTTCATCAACAACCAAGAGAAGCAGATCGTCGCCCTGGACAATCCCTTCATCCTGCTGTTCGACAAGAAGATCTCCAACATCCGTGACCTGCTGCCGGTGCTGGAACAAGTCGCCAAGGCTGGCCGTCCGCTGCTGATCGTGGCGGAAGACGTCGAAGGCGAAGCCCTGGCTACCCTGGTGGTCAACAACATCCGTGGCATCCTGAAGACCGCTGCCGTCAAGGCGCCTGGCTTCGGCGACCGCCGCAAGGCCATGCTGGAAGACATCGCCATCCTGACCGGTGGCCAAGTGATCGCCGAAGAAGTCGGCCTGACCCTGGAAAAGGCTTCCCTGGCTGAACTGGGCCAAGCCAAGCGCGTTGAAATCGGCAAGGAAAACACCACCATCATCGACGGCAACGGCGATGCTGCTGGCATCGAAGCCCGCGTCACCATGATCCGTACCCAGATCGGTGAAGCCACTTCCGACTACGATCGTGAAAAGCTGCAAGAGCGCGTGGCCAAGCTGGCCGGCGGCGTTGCACTGATCAAGGTCGGCGCTGCCACCGAAGTCGAAATGAAGGAAAAGAAGGCTCGCGTCGAAGATGCCCTGCACGCTACCCGCGCCGCAGTTGAAGAAGGCGTCGTGCCTGGCGGTGGCGTGGCCCTGCTGCGCGCTCGCGCCAACGTCAAGGACCTGAAGGGTGACAACCCCGACCAGGAAGCCGGTATCAAGATCGTGCTGCGCGCCATCGAAGAACCGCTGCGCCAGATCGTCTTCAACGCCGGCGATGAGCCGTCGGTGGTGGTGAACAAGGTCCTGGAAGGTTCGGGCAACTTCGGCTACAACGCCTCCAACGGCACCTACGGTGACCTGGTGGAACTGGGCGTGCTGGATCCGGCCAAGGTGACCCGTTCGGCCCTGCAGAACGCTGCCTCCGTGGCCAGCCTGATCCTGACCACCGACGCCCTGGTGGCCGAAGTGGCTGACGACAAGTCGGCCGGCATGCCTGGCGGCATGGGTGGCATGGGCGGTATGGGTGGCATGGACGGCATGATGTAATTGCCCTCCGGCTGCCGGCCATGCCCTGCATGGCCAACGCTAGAAAAACCCGCATCGGCGACGATGCGGGTTTTTTGTTGTTTTGTTGTTTTGTTATCTTGCGGCGCAGTTGTTTTTTGCGCCCATGCCTACGACAACGGCATCCTCGGAAAGGACCGGAATTGGCATGGACGCTCGCTGCCGGGCTGGCCACTCATGTCCCGGACACGGGACTTTCGACTTTGGACGAGAGACAAGTCGAATTATTTTTCCAATTCGGCATTCGTTTTTCAAATCGGAAAGGATGTGTCCCGCCTGTCTTATCGTTCCTGATTTCTCGGCGATCCCACGCCTCGATTCAGGTGAGAGCGAAAGACTTGATCATGTATTGCTTATCTGCAAGTCAACTACCCGTCCAACTCGATGCCATCCTTGAGCTGGCCGACATTGATGAAGTCATCCTGACGCGTAACCAGGGCGAGTCCCTGGTCCTGGTACGTGAATCCGTATGGCGGGCCTTGCAGGACACCCTGCATCTGCTGGGTACCGATATCAACAGTGACCGCTTGCTGCGTAGCCTGCTTCAGGTACGGGCCGATCTTCTCGGCCAATCGTCGCGTTGATGAACCAGGTACATCTTAGCGTTCTGGCCCGGGAGGATCTCTCCTACTGGCGTCGGCACGAACGGGCCAGGGCCCGACAACTCCTGTGCATTCTGCGCCGTTTGCGTGACGGCCTGCCCATTCCTCCCCAACGAATTTCCCGCCTGCCGTTGCGAGTAGCCGCCTTGTATGCCCTTCGCCTGGATGCCGAGCATTACCTGGTCGTGGAGCGACTTGCTGGCTGCATCGTGGTGCATCAATGCAGATTTCACTATTAAAAACTGTCTTTTCGAGCATTTTCAGCCGTTGTAATAACACGTCGGAATATTCTCAAATACGATCACATTGCAAATTATCATTATTTTGAAATACGAAGTCTGGTTTAGATTGGCAACTACTTCTTGATTTGTCTTGAAGTCAGGAGGCGTTCTGTAGCGCTTCCGCCACGCAGCACCAAATAAACCACTTCGGAGTTTTCTATGAAAAAAAGCATTTTGGCCCTGGCTGTATTGAGTGTCTTCACCGCCTCGGCCTACGCGCAAAGTTCGGTCACGATCTATGGTGCGGTCGATGCAAGCCTGTCCTACACCAACAAGATCATCACGTCCGGCAAACAGACCGGCAGCCTGGTGGCCCTGGATTCGGGCCTGCTCAAGGGCTCCCGCCTGGGTGTGAAAGGGGTAGAAGACCTGGGCGGCGGCCTGAAGGCCGTATTCACGATCGAAAACGGCTTCAATGTCGATACCGGCGAAGCCGGCCAGAAGGGCGTGATGTGGGGCCGCCAGGCCACCGTTGGCCTGGCCGGCAACTTCGGTACCGTGCTGGCCGGCCGCCAGAAGGACGTGCTGGACGATGTCGGCGGCATCATCTCGCCGGGCGACTTCAGCGGTGTGGTCAGCCGCGTCCATTCGCTGAACCTGGATCGCACCAACGGCGAGCGCGTCAACAACTCCATCCGCTACAACACCCCCGACTTGCGCGGCTTCACCGGTAGCGTCATCTATGGTTTTGGTGAAGAAGCCGGCAACGGTGGTTCCGGCCAGTCCTTTGGCCTGGGCGGCATCTATGCCAACGGCCCGCTGAACATCGGCCTGGGCTACTTCCAGAGCAAGATGGGGGACGCCAAGACTGCCAGCGACGTCAATGGTGCGGGCGCCTGCAATGGAAAGGATGCCATCAAGAACAAGAACGGCGACGTCTGCCTGAAGACCTGGACCCTGGCGACTGCCTACCAGTTCGGCGCGGTCAAGGTCTATGGCGGGTACTCGCGCGTGAAGCTGCCGCTGGCGAAAGAAGGGAAGCCCAATATGCCCCTGTTCAATTCAAGCAACTATGGCGTCGAGCCCGCCAGCAATGGGATGATCGGCGGCGCCAACAACGAATCCAGTTCCACCTGGGACTTCGGCGCGAAATACAGCCTGGCACCGGCATTGACTCTCATCGGTAGCGTGCAGTTCACGCGTGCCAAGTTCGTGAAGCAAGATGATGGCCGCCTGACGCAATACAGTCTGGGCGCGAAGTACGACCTGTCCAAGCGCACCACTGCCTACAGCGTTGTGACGCATCTGCGCTCTGCCGACATGTACAACGTCGGCCTGGCCAAGGACCGCGTCCCGGGCAATGATCGCAGCCAGACCGCCTTGAGCGCTGGCGTGATCCACAGCTTCTAAGCGCGAGACTGCATCCGGCCCCTGTCGGGCCTGGGTGCTTGGCCCGCATCCTTCATGGATGCGGGTTTTTCTTTGTGACGGGACGAAGCCTGACGGGGAGCCCCAGGGAGCAAGCCCCACGGCAAGTCCGTCCCGATGACCAGAGTCAGCTTGCCACGACCATCAGGGAAATACCTCGGCCCATGCCACCGCAGGTGATGGCATGGACCGCTCCCAAAGCGCTTGCCAGCCGCTTAGAAGGTGTGGATGATGCCGGCGTTGAAGGCGTTCTGGCTGCTGTCCGAACCAGGTGCCTGGCCGCTGGTCACGCCTGGGCTGTAGGTGTCGGAAGCGCGCAGGTTGCGGTAGATCGCGTAGAGGCTGGTGCGCTTGGACAAGGCGTACTTGGTACCCAGGTTCAGCTGGATCAGGCGGCCATTGGATGCGTTGACGAAGTTGGCGCGGGTGTATTGCACGCTGCCCAGCAGCGACAGGGCCGGGGTCAGGCCATAGTTCACGCCGATGTCGACGATGTCGTTCTTCTCGTTGTTCACGCCGCCCACCAGGTATTGACCGGTGCTGTCAGCCGCGTAGCTGGCAGCCGACGCTGCCGAGAACGACGAAGCCGAGCCGGCGGTCGCCATCGGCAGCTTCACCCGCGACCATGAACCATAGACCTTGGCCGGGCCGAACTGGTAGGAAGTCGCCAGGGTCCAGGTCTTCAGGCAAGTGTCGCCAGCGGAACCGGCGGCGTTGGTGCAAGTGCTGGCGTTGCTGGCGTTGACATCGCTGGAGGTGGAGCTGCCGGCCGCCTTCTTGGACTGGAAGTAGGCCAGGCCGACGTTGAACGGGCCATTGGAATAGGCGCCGCCCAGGCCGAAGGATTGCCCTGCACTGTTCTGGCCGGCCTGTTCGCCGAAGCCATAGATGGCGCTGCCGGTGAAGCCGTTGATGTTGGGGGTGTTGTAGCGGATCGAGTTGTTCACACGTTCACCGTTGGTGCGGTCCAGGTCACGTGCATGTACCTGGCTGACCATGCCACCGAAGTCCTTGACCGAAGTGAAGGCGGCGATATCGTCGGTGAAGTCCTTCTGGCGACCCAGCAGCACCGCGCCGAAGTTGCCCGACAGGCCCACGGTGGAGGTACGACCCCACAGCGTGCCACCTTGAGCTGCCGCACCATTGTCCAAGGTGAAGCCGTTTTCCAGGTTGAACAGGGCCTTCAGGCCGCCACCCAGGTCTTCGCTACCCTTGAAGCCGATACGCGAACCATTGATGGCACCCGAATCGACACCCATGCGGTTACCATTGCCGGCACCGGTGGTGGCGACCTTGCTGTTGTAGGACAGGCTGGCGTCGATGATGCCGTAGATGGTGACCGAGCTTTGTGCCTGGGCCGCGCTTGCGAAGGCGCCGAGTACGGCCAGTGCCAGGAGGGACTTTCTCATGAGGAACTCCAAAGTTTATTGAATTGCTATTTGATTGTTGATCGTCCGACTGCCCTGCCAGGCCGCCGGACCACCCAAGCTTCAAGAAAGAAACATCAAGAAGTCTTAATTTATTTAATCAATATTTGTTTTTTCAAACAATTCAATTTTTGCTTTTCTATTTTTATTCACTATTTATGTATCTTTTATCCAACACATTAGCATGTGGAAAAGTGAATAAAAAAAGGGCCGACTCGCGATTCCGGGAAGCAGGAAGCCCCTTGGATTGATGCAAAAATGCAACAATTCGAGGCACCCATTCCCAGATGCGGTCGACCCAAAGTCCACAATTCCGAGGCGCAAGGAGACGCAACCCGGACTGCAGACGGACAAGCCTTTGCGAGGAGCCCTCTCACATGAACACCGACTCCGGGCATGCGACGCCAGCGGCACAAAGGCCGCACGACGCCGCCAAAGGCTGGTCACAAAGCTTGCCAGCTAGGGAGATCAGATCCCCGGATCAGTAATGGAAGCGGCACTGATGCACGACGATGCAGTCGCGCAGGCGCTCGATCACCAGGCGGTGCTCGGTATCGATACGCACCGCCGACAGGCCTTGCAGGCGCAGCGGCAGGGCCGATACCTGTAGCGGCGGCAACTGTTCGTCGTCGCGCAGGCGGCGCAGCAGGCGAGTGATGCGCCGCGCCAGCTGGCTATCCTTGCGGCGCCAGAAGGCAAAGTCTTCCTGGGCCATGCGGGTCATGAGCAGCTTCATCCTTCCACCTCCGCTTGCGACAGGAACTCGCTGCGCAATTGTTGCAGGCTGGTCAGCAGCCGGCTGGCATTGACGTCGGTGGCGAACAGGTGGGCGATCTCCTGGATGCCGCGCCAGACCGATTCCTTGACGATGACCAGGTTCTCGCCTTCTTCCCGGGTCAGGACGATTTCGTCGATGTCGGCCAGCTCCAGCATGTCGGGCAGGCGCGCGGCCAGCTCCGTGGCGTTGAAGGAGTACATGGATTCCTCTTGTGATCTTGTTATCTTCTGGCGTGATGCGCGATGCGCCGTTCAGCCGGTCGCGGCAGGCCGGCTGGCTGGCGGCTCAATAGCCGCGATGCAGACCCTGGGGATCCGGGTTCTTCTGGTACTCGACCAGTTCGGCCTGCACCTCGGCGCGGCTCTTGGTGGAGACGAAGACCGGCAGTGCCGGATAGTTGGCGTCGTTGACGTAGACCTGGCCAGCGGCAGTCGCGGCCTTGAGTTCTTCGACGACCTGGGCACGGCTCTTGGTGGAGACGAAAGTCGGCAGCACCGGATAGTTGGCGTCGTTGACGTCGACCTGGCCGGCGGCGCGTGCCTGCTTGAGTTCTTCGATGACCTGCGCGCGGGTCTTGCCTGCGGTGGCGCTGGTCTGGGCATAGGCGGAATCGGCCATCACGACGCCGCTTGTGGCGACCAGTGCGAGGGCGATGAGGAGATGACGGGGTTTCATGATGTGCTTTCTAACGGGTTCGTACTGAATGATCTTGGCCTTGTGGCGTCGGGGAGGATGGGTCATCTTCCTGACCACGGACGAACTTTAGTCCCGTTGGAAACGCAGAAAAACAGCATCCAAGGAAAGTGATAGTTTCTAAAAATGGAATAATTAAGCCATTGACAGCAGGGACTCGCATTTCATACGTCATTAATTATTTGCAACATTGTTACTCATTCAAGTCCATCATCAAGCCAGGCCGGCACGATGAGAGCGTCGACTCCCACCCGGCAGGAAGCCCCTTGGGCGAGTCGGGTCAATTGCCGCAAACCCGCCTGCACACGGGCCGGCAGCGATTTGATAAGACGCTGCGGTTATATGCATAGGCGAAAAATTGTTTTCCCTATATAACCGAGCAGCCTTAAAATAGCGGCTTCTTATAAAAATATCGATGGCAGTGGAGACCTGAGGTTTTGTTCTCGCCCGCGGCGTCTCACCCATGCCGATGCTGGCAGTACCTGACCCGGGAAACGCTGCCATTTCTCTTCCCATCATGATCGAAATACAAGCTGTCACTCAGCGCTTCGGCGATGTCGAAGCGGTGCGCAACGTCGATCTGTCGATCCGCAAAGGCGAGATCTTCGGCATCATCGGCCGCAGCGGCGCAGGCAAGAGCACGCTGGTGCGCACCCTGAACCTGTTGAACCGCCCCACCTCCGGGCGCATCCTGCTGGATGGCCAGGACCTGACCACCCTGTCGTCGGCCCAACTGCGCGAAGCGCGTCGCGGCATCGGCATGATCTTCCAGCACTTCAACCTGCTCTCCTCGCGCAGCGTCTATGACAACATCGCGCTGCCCCTGGAACTGGCCGGCAAGAGCAAGGCGGACATCGCCGCCAAGGTCGAGCCGCTGCTGGAGCTGGTCGGCCTGACCGCGCTGCGCAACCGCTTCCCGGCGCAGATCTCCGGTGGCCAGAAGCAACGCGTGGGCATCGCCCGCGCACTGGCCAACGATCCCAAGGTCTTGCTCTCGGACGAAGCCACCTCGGCGCTGGACCCGGAAACCACCCGCTCCATCCTGGAACTGCTGCGCAAGATCAACCAGGAACTGGGCCTGACCATCGTCCTGATCACCCACCAGATGGAAGTCATCAAAGACATCTGCGACCGCGTGGCCGTGATGGAAGCCGGCCAGGTGATCGAACAGGGCGAGGTGCTGGAGGTGTTCCGCCAGCCGCGCCACGAAGTCACCCGTGCCCTGATCGGCGACGTCATCGCCCATGAACTGCCCAAGGGCGTGCTGGCGCGCCTACGCGAGCGCCTGGCCCGTGCCGATGCCGGCCAGGGCACCGACCACTTGTTCCGTTTTGCCTTCACCGGCAACGACGTGGACCAGCCGCACCTGTCGGAAGCGGTGCGCCGCTTCAACCTGAATTTCAACATCCTGCACGGCCAGATCGACGAGATCCAGGGCCAGGCCTTCGGCTCGCTGGCGATCCTCGCCAACGGTACCCAGGACAATATCAACCAAGCCATGCAATACCTGCGCGAGCAGGGCGTCGTCGTCGAGGAGCTCAACCATGTCATCTGAACTGATCGATCTGTTCGTCAGCTCCTTCGGTGAGACGCTGATGATGGTGGTGATCTCGGGCCTGGTCGGCTCGGTACTAGGCATCCCGCTGGGCATCGCCCTGCACATCACCGAACGCCATGGCGTGCTGCCCAACCTGACCTTCAACCGCATCGCCGGCCTGCTGGTCAACGCGGTACGCTCGACGCCCTTCATCATCCTGCTGGTGGCCGTGATCCCGATGACCCGCTTCTTCGTGGGCACCTCCATCGGCACTGCCGCCGCCATCGTGCCGCTGACCATCGCGGCGGCGCCCTTCATCGCCCGCCTGGTCGAGACCGCCCTGCGTGAGGTCGACCACGGCCTGGTCGAAGCCGCGCAAGCCATGGGTGCCACCACCTGGCAAATCATTTACAAGGTCTTGGTGCCAGAGGCATTTGCTGGTATCGTCGCCGGTCTCACGATCACCTTCGTCAGCCTGGTCGGCTACTCGGCCATGGCCGGCGCGATCGGCGGCGGCGGCCTGGGTGACCTGGGCATCCGCTACGGCTACCAGCGCTTCCTGCCGGAAGTGATGCTGGCCGTGGTGCTGATCCTGATCGTTTTCGTCCAGTTGGTGCAATCCCTGGGAGACCTGCTGGTGCGCAAGCTGAGCCATCGCTGACAGCATTGCGCCCATCGGCAGCGACAACATCGCTCACAACGATAAAACAGCGCGGCTACCCGCCGCGCATCTCAAAAGCTTGAAAGGAAAGTCATGAAGCGTCGTCAGTTGATTCAATTCATCGCAGGCCTGGGCCTGGCAGCCGGCCTGGTATCCGCGCCCGCATTCGCGGAAGACCAGATCAAGATGGGTGTGACCGCAGGTCCCCACGCCGAGATCATGGAACAGGTCAAGAAGCTGCTGGACAAGGACGGCGTGCAGATGAAGATCATCGAGTTCACCGACTATATCCAGCCCAACGCTGCCCTGTCGGCTGGCGACCTGGATGCCAACTCCTACCAGCACCAGCCCTACCTGGACGCCCAGATCAAGGATCGCGGCTACAAGTTCATCAGCGTGGGCAGCACCATCACCTTCCCGATGGGCGTGTACTCCAAGAAGATCAAGTCGATCAACGACCTGAAGGCCGGCTCGCGCATCGGCGTGCCCAACGACCCGACCAACGGCGGCCGCGCGCTGCTGGTGCTGCAAGCCAAGGGCGTGATCAAGCTCAGGGCGGACGCCGGCCTGAAGGCCACCCCGCTGGATATCGTCGAGAACCCCAAGAAGGTCAAGATCATCGAACTGGACGCAGCCCAATTGCCGCGTTCGCTGGATGACTTCGACGCCGCCGTCATCAACGGCAACTTCGCCGAATCGGCCGGCCTGTCGCCGACCAAGGACGCCATCGCCGTGGAAGCCTCCACCGGCCCCTACGCCAACGTGATCGCCATCCGCGCTGCCGACAAGGACAAGCCCTGGGTCGCCAAGCTGGTCAAGGCTTACCACAGCCCGGAAGTGAAGAAGTTCGTGCTGGAAAAGTACAAGGGTTCCGTGATCACCTCCTGGTAATCCGCACTCCTGTACCGTCCTCGCAGCAAACGAAAAGGCCAGCTCATCGAGCTGGCCTTTTTGCTTCTCCGGACAGACAAATCATCAATATGATTTAGCACCGCCGGACTCAGTCCCTGCGCTCCCGGTGATCCGGCGCATTGCGCCAGTCGTCCTCGTCCTCGTCGTCTTCCTCATCCTCGGCCGGCAGGGCATCGGGATTGTCGGTGGAACGGTAGGTCGCCAGCAGCTCGGCGCGCGAAGCCGGTGTCTCCAGCGAGATACGGCCCAGGGCGCCGCTGCGGTAATCCTGCAGGAAGGTGTGCGCGGCCTTCTCGAAATCATAGTCACCGCCCTTCAGCCGGAAGCCACGCTTGGCCGCCACGCCTTCGACCACGGCCACGCCATCCATGCCCTCGGTATTGAAGCCGTAGCGCGCCTTGAGCAGCTGCGGATAACGCTGCAGCAGCAGGTCGGCCAGGAAGGTGGCGACTTCTTCCTCGATCAGCGCATTGCTGCCCACCGCATGGCTGGCCGCCAGCATCAGGCCATCGCTGGGATGCTCGATCTTGGGCCACAGCATGCCCGGGGTATCGGTGAGCACCATGTTGTTGCCCAGGTAGAGGCGCTGCTGGGTCTTGGTCACGGCCGGCTCGTCGCCCACCGCCGCCACGCGCTTTTTCAGCAGCGCATTCATCAGCGTGGACTTGCCCACGTTGGGGATGCCCATGATCATCATGCGCAAGGGTTTCAGCACCGTGCCACGATGCGGCGCCACCTGGATGGCCAGCTTGGGCACGCGTGCCACGTCGGAGGGCTTCTTGCACGACAGCGCCACGGCGGTCACGCCCTTCTGGCTGTTGTAGAAATCGATCCAGGCCTGGGTGGCGACCGGGTCGGCCATGTCGGTCTTGTTGAGGATCTTCAGGCAGGGCCGCTGGCGCGCGTTGCGTAGCTGCTCGATCATGGGATTGCAGCTGGCCTGCGGCAGGCGGGCATCAACCACTTCGATGACCATATCGACTTTTTCCATGCTCTCCGCGGCCTTGCGGCGGGCGGAGTTCATGTGGCCAGGGAACCATTGGATGGACATGCGGGGCTTCTTTCTGATGCGTATTTCGTTGAAGGCGCTATTTTACGGCCCCAGCCGCCCAAACCCTAACAAAACCGCCCACGACCTCCACCGCGAAGCCAGGCGCATGGACGCCGAACAACAATCGGCCCAGGCGCGATGCCCCACTCATTACTTCCTGACAACACCCACGAAGCGCCACACCAGCCACAGCGCCAGCGCATAGGCGGCGGCCATGACGCCAAAGGCCAGCCCATTGCGCAGGCCCCAGCCATCGACGCTGTGCAGGATGGCTCCCATCAAGGCCACGCCGACCAGGGCGCCGATCTGGCGATTGGCGTTCAGGGCAGCGGCCGCGCTGTTGGCGTGCGCCTTGCCGGCCACCTGCATCACCACCGTGGTCATGGCCGGAATGGCAGTGCTGATGCCCAGGTTGGCCGCGGCACAGACCACGGCCAGCATCCAGTAGGGCGTTTCCGGGCGGAAGCTCATCGCCATGGCGGTAAATACCGTACCCACCGACAAACCCAGCAACAGCGGCACGCGCGGCCCCCAGTGCGCGGCCATGCGGCCCGACATCAGGTTGCCGAAGAACACCACGGCCATCATCGGCACCAGTTGCAGGCCGGTCTGCAGGGCATCGGCACCGCGCCCCTGCTGCAGGAACAGCGCCAGGTAGAACAAGTTGCCGTAGATCCCGAAATTGATCATGAAGCCGATGCCATTGGCGGCCGCAAACTGCGGCGTGACGAACAGGGCCTTGGGCAGCAGCGGCGCCACGCCGCGCAGTTCATGGCGCACCAGGGCCACGGCGGCCAGCACGGCCACCGCCAGGCCGGCCAGGATACGCGGCGAGCTCCAGCCATAGACCGGCCCCTGGATCAGCACGAAGGACAGCCCGGCCAGCATCACCACCCCCACCAGGTGGCTGTACAGATGCAGGGCACGGGCCTGCCCGGCCACCTGCGGGATGAGCTTCCTGGCCATCAACAGGCCCACCAGCCCGACCGGTACGTTGATGAGGAAGATACTGCGCCAGCCCAGCCAGTGGATCAGCACGCCGCCCACCAGCGGCCCGACTGCTGCGGCCAGGCCCACGGTGGCCGACCACACGCCCAGCATGCGGGCGCGCACGCGGTCGTCTTCATAGACATGGGTCAGCAGGCTCAGCGAACTGGGCATGAAGAAGGCCGCGCCCAGCCCCTGCAGCAGGCGCGCCGCCACCAGGAAAGGACCGCTGGGGGCGGCCCCGCACAAGAGCGATGCCAGCACGAACAGGAACAGGCCGGTGAGATAGAGACGGCGCGCGCCGAAACGGTCGGCCAATGCACCGCCGACCATGAGCATGGCGGCGAAGGTCAGCGTGTAGCCATCCACGATCCAGACCAGGGTGGACAGCGGCGCATCGAGACTGGTGGCGATGTTGGAGAGGCCGACATTGACCACGGTGACATCCAGCATGGCCATGACGAAGCCGATGGCCAGCGCCACCAGTGGCAGCAGGCCACCACGGTGGACGGTGGCTGGCGTGGTGAGCGGTGTGGTGGCGCCACAGGCCGGCGCAGCCGGGCAGGAGGAGGAGGAGGACATGGAGCGGTTCTTTCTGCAGGATGAAGCCGGGCGGCCGGCAGGCCCGCCGCCGGGATCTCCGGTACGGACCATGATAAGGCTGGATTCTAGGCGTCCCCGATGATGCAATAAAGAGGTATAAAATCGGCAGTCCGATGCAAATCTGCATCATCAAGAACCATCAGGAGTCCATCATGGATTGGGACAATGCCCGCATCTTCCTGGCCATCCACCGCGCCGGCACGCTGCGCGGTGCCGCCGAAAAGCTGGAGATCGACCAGGCCACGGTCGGCCGGCGCCTGGCGGCGCTGGAGCAGTCACTGGGTGCGCGCCTGTTCCTGCGCACCCCCAGCGGTTACGTGCCGACCCCGGCCGGCGAGCTGGCGGCGGCGGCGGCGACCCAGATGGAACAGGGTGCCGAGCAGTTGCAGCGCCAGATGCAGGGCATCGATGAACGCCTGTGCGGCGTGGTGCGCCTGGCCGCTACCGATGTGACGGCGCGTCATTTCCTGTTACCGGCCCTGCAACGCCTGCGCGAGCAGCATCCCGAGATCCGGGTGGTCCTGTCCACCTCGACCCAGCTCACCAACCTGACCAAGCGCGAAGCCGACATCGCCGTGCGTACCGTGCGCCCGGACGCGCCCGACCTGATCGCGCGCCACCTCAAGCGGCTGCATACCGCCATCTATGCCTCGAAGTCCTATGTGAAGAAGCGCGGCCTGCCCGAGCCCGGTACCGGACTCAAGGGGCATGATGTGGTGATCTATCCGCGCAGTGTTTCGCCGCAGAAGTCCGAGCAGGTCTGCGGCGAATCGATCGCCCATGCCCGGGTAGCCATGGAAGTCAGTACCGGACTGGTGATGTTCGATGCCCTGCTGGCCGGCTTCGGCCTGGGCGAGTTGCCCACCCATGCAGGCGACAAGGCCGCCGGGCTGGTACGCGTGTGGCCGCAGCGGGAAACCCCCTACGACATGTGGCTGGTATTGCACAGCGACCTGAACCGCACGGCGCGCGTGCGGGCGGTGGCCGATGCCATCATCGCCGCCTATGAGGCGGCATGACTGTCGCCTTCACGCTCAGTCGAGATCGGCCAGCACCTTCAGATGCGCCACCACGCTGCGCGCCAGCGCGGACAGGTTGTAGCCGCCTTCCAGGCAGCTGACGATACGGCCCTGGGCGTACTGGTCGGCGATCTTCATGATCTGCCGCGTCATCCATGCGTAGTCGGCTTCCACCAGACCCATCTGGCCCATGTCGTCCTCGCGGTGGGCGTCGAAACCGGCCGAGATGAAGATCATCTGCGGCTGGTGCGCGTGCAAGGCCGGCAGCCATTTGTCAGTCACCAGTTGGCGCACCGCACTGCCATCGGTATAGGCCGGCACCGGTACATTGACGATGTGCGACTCGGTGGGACTATCCCCCGAGAACGGGTAGAAGGGATGCTGGAAGAAGCTCACCATCAGCACCCGCGGATCGTGGGCGAAGATGTCCTCGGTGCCGTTACCGTGATGGACATCAAAATCGATCACGGCGACCCGCTCCAATCCATGCACGTCGATCGCATGGCGCGCGGCCACGGCGACGTTATTGAACAGGCAGAAGCCCATGGCCTGGCCGGGCGTGGCATGGTGGCCGGGCGGACGCACGGCGCAGAAGGCATTGTCGAGTTCGCCGGCCAGCACCGCATCGGTGGCGGCGACGGCCGCGCCAGCGGCACGCAGGGCAGCCTTCCAGCTGTGCTTGTTGAGCAGGGTGTCGCCATCGATGGCATGGTAGCGCTCGCCGGACAGGCTCAGGGAGTGGCTGTGCTCTCGCACGTAATCCACCGCTGTTGCGGCGTGGACCCGCTCCAGCTCGGCCGGATCGGCCAGCGGTGCCTCGCGCCGATCAAGGAACTGGTCGATGCGACTGGTGATGAGCTGATCCTCGATGGCCTGCAGGCGGAGCGGCGATTCGGGGTGCCAGTCCCCCATTTCATGGCGCTGGCAATCGGCGTGCGTATAGATGGCGGTGGTCATTATTGCTCTTGTTGCTATCGTTGCTATCAGGCAAGCTGGTGCGCCGGCCCGGATTGTCTCTTTGAGCTAGTGTACATCCGCTGTCGCCTATCGTGTACCTCGCGATGCCGCCACGCCGCCCCGGCATGCACCACGGCGGGGCAGGCTGCGCGATACGGTATACTCCCGGACTTGTCTTGCCCCGCGACCAGACCGTACCAGACAGTTTCGCCGCTCCGCCACCACAGCTCCGCCACTCATGCCCATCACCCTGCCCCGCCTGACTGTCCTGTCCTCCACCCTGCTCTTCGTCGGCCTGTGCGCCCTGCCGCCGCTCCTGCATGCTGCTGACACGAGCAGCCAGAACAAGCCCGCCAAGAGCAAGGCCAGCGCCAAGAAGACCAGCAAGAAGGCCCAGCCCAAGAAGAAGGTGGCGCCGGAAGACCAGGGCGAGTTCGTCCATTTCAACGACTGGAAGGAAGTGGGCCGCTTCATCGACGAGATGGTCGAGCGCAACCAGTTCAGCCGCAGCGATCTCAATGCGCTGTTCGCCCAGACCCGCTATCTCGATACCGCCATCCAGCTGATCAAGCCCGCGCCCAGCAACAAGCCCAAGAACTGGGCGGCCTACCGGGCGCGCTTCGTCGAGCCGGTGCGCATCAATGCCGGCGTGGAATTCTGGAACACCTATGGCGTGGCCCTGGCGCGTGCGGAGGCGCAATATGGCGTGCCCATGGAGATCATCGTCGGCATCATCGGCGTGGAAACCGTCTACGGTCGCAACACCGGCAACTTCCGCGCCATGGATGCCATCACCACGCTGGCCTTCGACTACCCCGATACACCCAACCGCGACGCCCGCATGGCCTTCTTCCGTGGCGAGCTGGAAAACACCCTGCTGCTGGCGCGTGAAGCCGGGATCGATCCGCTGTCCCTGCGCGGCTCCTATGCCGGCGCCATCGGCTGGCCGCAATTCATGCCCGGCAGCATCCGCGAATACGCGGTGGACTTCGACGGCGACGGCAAGATCGACCTGCGCAATTCGCCGGTGGACGCCATCGGCAGCGTCGCCCATTACCTGGCCGTACACGGCTGGCAGCGCGGCGAACCGGTGGCCTTCCCGGTCACGGTCTCGACCGATAACCGCCAATGGGAAGGCATGCTCAACCAGGGCCTGGAAGCCAAGTACACCGAGGAGCAACTGCGCGCCGCTGGCATTGCGGTACCGGCCCTGCCGGCGGGCATGCGCTTCGGCCTGGTGGACCTGCAGAACGGCACCGGCCCCACCGAGTACTGGATCGCCACCAACAACTTCTACGCCATCACCCAGTACAATCGCAGCTACTTCTATGCGATGTCGGTGGCCGAACTGGGGCGCGCGGTGGACTCGGCGCGTAGTCGCTAAGCACTGAGCACTGAGCGCTGAAACAAGTACCCGGCCTCCGGGACGGAGGCGTTCGGCAGTCCCGCCTGCCCCTCCCCCTGCTTCTTATTTTTTCGATTCCTGACCCGACATGAAACGCATTGCCCCCCTGGCCTCCTCGCTGATGCTGACGCTGGCCGGTACCTCCCTTGGCCTGTACACCGTGGCCCGCGCCGACACCTCCGATGACAAGGGCGAGAGCCTGCCGACGGTCAACGTCACCGCCAGCGGTACCGGCTCCGGTAGTGAGGGCGCCCGTGCCCGCTCGGCCTCGGTGGCCGGCTTCGACGATGCGCCCCTGCTGGACACGCCGGCCTCGGTCTCGGTGGTCAGCCAGCAGCAGATGCGCGACCAGCAATCGCGCGTGCTCTCGGACGTGGTCAAGAACGATGCCTCCATCAACGAGAACTACGCGCCGGTGGGCTACTACGAAAACTTCAGCATCCGTGGCTTTGCGCTGGATCCGGCCAGCGCCTATCGCATCGACGGCCTCAGCGCCGCCGGCGAGCAGACCATCGCGCTGGAAAACAAGGAGCGGGTCGAGTTCCTCAAGGGCGTGGCCGGCCTGCAAGCCGGTGTGGTCGCCGCGGGCGGCCTGGTCAACTACGTGACCAAGCGCCCGGCCGATGTACGCTCGATCACGCTGGGCACCGACTCCTATGGATCGCGCTACCTGGCCACCGACCTGGGCACGCTGTTCGGCGAGCAGAAGCAGTTCGGCCTGCGCATCAATGCCGCGCATGAAGACATCCATTCCTACGTCAACAATGGCGATGGCTGGCGCGACTTCGCCTCGCTCTCGGCGACCTGGGCGATCACCTCGAAGACGCTGGTGCAGTTCGATACCGAATACCAGCAGAAGGCCCAGCACTCGGTGGCCGGCTATCAATTGCTGGGCGGTACCACGCTGCCCTCGGGCGTCTCGCCCAGCACCATGCTCACGCCGCAATCCTGGGCGCAGCCGGTGCGCGACAGCTCGCTCAACACCCGCCTGCGCATCGATACCGAATTCAGCGACGCCTGGCGCGGCTACTTCCAGGCCGGCCGCAGCCGTGCGGTGATCGACGACTACCTGGCCTTCCCCTATGGCAGTGGCGGTGGTGCCTCGTCCACCTTTGCCGCCAATGGCGACTTCGATGTGTATGACTACCGCGTACCGGACGACGAGCGCCGCAATGACGAAGCGCAGGCAGTGGCCATCGGCAAGTTCGCCACCGGCTGGCTGCAGCATGAGCTGACGCTGGGCCTGGCCATGTCGCGGCGTACCGTGGACAAGTCCGCTGGCATCAGCAGCCTGGTGGGCAGCGGCAACATCTACAGTGGCACGCCCGCCTTGTCGCCCTCCACCGATGTACCCGGCCCGGCCTATCGCAACCTGGACAGCCGCCAGAAGTCGCTGTTCTTCAGCGACCGCCTGCAATTGTCGGACCGCTGGCAGTTGATCGCCGGCGGCCGCCAGGTCTGGCTGAAGGAACAGGCCTTCGGCGCCGATGGCGCGGTTACCCGCGACACCACCCGCAACCTGTTCCTGCCGCAACTGGCGCTGGTCTTCAAGCCGGTGCAGAACATGTCGCTCTATGGCAGCTATGCCGAGACCCTCTCGCTGGGTAGCGTGGCGCCATTTTGGACAAGCAATCCCAACGCAATCCTGCCGCCGTCGATGGCCCGTCAAATTGAAGCCGGCGTGAAATATGACGTCTCGCCGGACCTGGCGCTGACGGCGGCCCTGTTCCGCATCCGCAAGGCCTACGAATACCAGATGCCGGACAACAGCACCGCCGGCTTTACCTACGTGCAGCAAGGAACGCAAACCAACACCGGCATCGAGCTGGGCGCCAACGGCAAGCTTACGCCGCGCCTGGCTGTCGGCGCCAGCGTGGCCGCCACGCGCGCCCGCGCCACCGATACCGGCACCCCGGCCTATGACGGCCAGCAGGTCGTCAACGTGCCGCGCCTGCGCAGCGCCGTCTACGCCGACTACGCGCTGCCGGGCGTGGAAGGCCTGAACCTGATGGGCAGCTGGAACTACAGCGCCAGCAAACCCGCCACCCGCGATGGCAGCGTGGTGCTGCCGGCAGTGCATGTCTTCAATGCCGGCCTGCGCTACAAGATGCGCATGAACGGCCATGTCGCCACCCTGCGCGCCAATATCGACAACCTCTTCGACAAGCGCTACTGGAAGGACGCCGGCCAGTACCTGGGCGACGGCTACGTCCACCTGGGGGCGCCGCGCACGGCCCGCCTGTCGCTGCAGTACGACTTCTGATCAGCACCAGCGAATGGAAGCGGCCTCCCATCACCTGACCCGCGTCATCAGCCACGGCATGGGCGCCGAGCCGGTCATCTCGGACTGGCCTGCGCTGACCTCGGCCGAGGTGGCGCGCATCCTGCGCCATTATCCCGGCGTGGGCCAACCGCTGCGGCTGGAATGGCATAGCCCGCGCCCGTTCTCGGCGGCCTGCGTGATGCAGACCGAGAGTGGCCCCATCATCGTCAAGCGCCATCATGCGCGCGTACGCGACGTGGCCGCACTGGGCGAGGAACATCGCTTCGTGGCGCACCTGCATGCGGGCGGCCTGCCGGTCAGCATGGCGCTGCCCACCGACGACGGCGCCACGGCGCTGGCCGATGATTACTGGACCTATGAAGTCTTCCGGCTGGCGGCGGGGGTGGACCTGTATCGCGAAGCGATCTCGTGGACGCCCTTTTCCAGCAGCACCCACGCCTGGTCGGCCGGCCACATGCTGGCGCGCCTGCACCAGGCATCGCAAGGCTACGATGCGCCGGCGCGGGCGGCACGGCCGCTCATTTCCAGCTTCACCATCTTTTCGCAGGAAGACCCGGTGCGCCCGCTGCAAGCCTATATCGAGCAACGCCCGGCCATCGCCGAATACCTGGAAGGCCGGCCCTGGCGTGGCGAAGTGGCGCAGCACCTGCTGCCCTGGCATGCGGCACTCAAACCCTATCTGGATGAATGCGTCCCGCTGTGGACGCATAACGACTGGCACGCCTCCAACCTGCTGTGGAGCGATGCCACACCGGCGGCGCAGGTCCAGACGGTGCTGGACTTCGGCCTGTGTGACCGCACCTGCGCGCTGCATGACCTGGCCACTGCCATCGAGCGCAACATCGTCGAATGGCTGGCCATCCCGCAGCGCGACGCGCAGCTGGTCCACCTGGACCTGCTGGATGCCCTGCTCGATGGCTACGCGGCATTGTCACCACTGACGTCACGTCAACTGCGGGCCTTGGCGGCACTGCTGCCGCTGGTGCATGCCGAGTTCGCACTGGCCGAGCTGGATTACTTCCACGGTGTCACGCAATCACCGCAGAATGCCTCGCTGGCCTATGACACCTATTTCCTCGGCCATGCGGCATGGTTCCATTCGGCCGAAGGACAGCGCCTGCTGGCCCACCTGCAAGGACGCGCCGACGCCATGGAGAAGAACTGAGTTTTCCACAGGCACAGCACTGCCTGCTCCTGTGGATAAATCAGAGACAATCAGAATCCGCCTGAGAGGATCAGGCAAAATCCTTGATGGTGTCGGGCTCGATCAAGACCATGTCTTCATTGGCACCCAGCCAGACCTGGCCATCCTGGATCGTGCATTGCAGCTGCATGGTGCGCTGGGCCAGCGCTGCCAGTGCCTGGCTGGCCTCGGCGGGGATGTTGACCACCTTCAGGTTCTTGGCGCGCTCGACACGGCTGCCGGTCTGGTTCCACCAGATGTTGGAGACGCTGCTGTAGCTGTACACCAGCACGCGCCCGGCGCGACCACAGGCCTTGAGGATGGCGCGGTCATCGGGCTGCCCCACTTCGATCCACAGGTCGATGGCACCGGTGAGGTCCTTCTCCCAGAGATCGGGTTCGTCGGTATCGGACAAGCCCTTGCCGAAGGCCAGGGCCTCGCTGGCATGGAGGGCGAAGGCCAGTACCCGGATCATCATGCGTTCGTCGGTCTCGGATGGGTGACGGGCAATGGTCAGGGTGTGTTGCTGGTAGTAATGCCGATCCATGTCGGAGATCTGCAGGTCGGCCTTGAAGATGGTGGATTTGAGCGCCATGGGATGTTGTTCTGTCTGGAAAGCGGCGACAGGCTCGCCGCCGAAGGTTGGCAAGCATAGCCGATCTGCGCCGCCTCTGCGCATTTGTGCGCACGACATCAAACGCCGGCGGCAAGCCCCATGCGACAATGCCGCCCATGAACTCCCCTCCCCCTGCCCGCAGCGACGACGAGATCGTCGCCCTCACCCGCGCCTGGCTGGAACAGGCTGTCATCGGCCTGAACCTGTGCCCGTTTGCCAAGTCGGTCCACGTGAAGGACCAGGTCCGCTATCGCGTCAGCCAGGGACAGGACTGGAACAGCCTGGCCAGCGACCTGGAACAGGAGCTGGCCCTGCTGGCACAAGCCGATCCCGAACAGATCGACACCACGCTGCTGATCATTCCGCTCGCATTAGCCGACTTCCACGAATACAACGACTTCCTGGACTGGGCCGACCAGCTGCTGGAAAGGATGGAGCTGGATGGCGAGTTGCAGATCGCCAGCTTCCATCCGCACTACCAGTTCGCCGATGCCCAAGCCGACGATATCGAGAACTACAGCAATCGCTCGCCTTTCCCCATCCTCCATCTGTTGCGAGAAAGCAGCATCGACCGGGCCGTTGCAGCCTATCCGGATGCCGCCGCCATCTTTGAGAAAAACATGGCTACCTTGCGTAACCTGGGCTTAACTGGCTGGAATTTGTTGCCATTTGTCGTATCAAACAGACAACGCTAGCAAATTTTGAATTAATGCTGTTAATATCTGTTACAAATTAGGAAATGGATTTTTGCAACTATTGTGAAATAGAATTTTCTGACTGCATGAAAAATGTGCAATTATTTCTATATAGACATAGAATTATTGCTGTGCTGCTCCAAGCGCACTTGGTCAGAGAACTCGCTAGGGTTGTTTTGAAGTCGTTCTTTGATAGGGCTTTCGCTATCCAGCTGAAAAGGCAGCTGTGTTGCAGTCAGATAGCGTCAGTCGCGTTTTGCAGTTTTACCAACAATTAATGCTTAGGCGCAATGCCTTCCACAAACATCTGCATAATGGAACGTCCCGATCATGACTACCAACGATACTGCTGACACCAACGCCATCTCCGATCACGTCAACTACGATCCCAACCACCTGTTGGACGCACTGATCGAGAAGCTGCACCTGAAGAATGACGCGGCACTGTCGCGCGCCCTGGAAGTGGCGCCGCCGGTGATCAGCAAGATCCGTCACCGCCGCCTGCCGGTGGGTGCGTCGTTGCTGATCCGTATGCATGAAGTCAGTGAACTGTCGATTCGCGAACTGCGCGAACTGATGGGTGATCGCCGCGAGAAATTCCGTATCAGCGACAAGCAGTTCAAACCGAAGCCAGGCGCAGCACCGGCACCGGTGGCTGCGACCACTTCCGGCGGCGCCGAGTAAGACGCCACCTGCTGTTGGTAGGCCACTGAGCGCACTGACGGGGATACAAAAAAACGGAGCCATTGGCTCCGTTTTTACTTGTGGCTGGCGGTCCCCGCTTCAGGCCGGGAACACACCGGTGGACAGGTAACGGTCGCCACGATCGCAGACCACGAAGACGATGGTGGCATTCTCCAGCTGGTGCGACAGGCGTACCGCCACTTCACAGGCGCCGGCTGCCGAGATGCCGCAGAACAGGCCTTCGGTGACAGCCAGCTTGCGGGCCATGTTCTCGGCATCGGCCTGGCTGACCGATTCGATCTGGTCCACGCGGGAGCGGTCGAAGATCTTGGGCAGGTAGGCTTCGGGCCACTTGCGGATGCCCGGGATGGACGAGCCTTCCTCCGGCTGGGCACCGACGATCTGCACCTGCGGGTTCTGTTCCTTGAGGTACTGGGCCACGCCCATGATGGTGCCGGTGGTACCCATGGCACTGACGAAGTGGGTGATGCTGCCCTTGGTATCGCGCCAGATCTCGGGACCGGTGGTCTCGTAGTGCGCCAGCGGATTGTCGGGGTTGGCGAACTGGTCGAGGATGAGGCCCTCGCCATTCTTCTGCATCTGGTCGGCCAGGTCGCGGGCGTATTCCATGCCGCCGCTCTTGGGCGTCAAGACGATGCGGGCGCCGTAGGCGGCCATGCTCTGGCGACGCTCTTCGGAGAGGTTTTCCGGCATCAGCAGCACCATCTTGTAGCCACGCATGGCCGCCACCATCGCCAGGGCGATGCCGGTATTGCCGCTGGTGGCCTCGATGAGGGTGTCGCCCGGCTTGATCTGGCCGCGTGCCTCGGCACGGGTGATCATGGAGTAGGCTGCGCGGTCCTTGACGGAACCGGCCGGATTATTGCCTTCCAGCTTGCCCAGGATGAGGTTGTTGCGGCGCTTGGCTTCTTCGCCGCCGATGCGCGGCAGCTGGATCAGCGGGGTATTGCCGATGGTGGATTCGATGGTCGGGTAGGACATCTGCTTGGCTTCCTTGCGCGGCCGTGCGTGGGCACGGGCGATCTTTGGTCGAAAGGAGCATTCTAATATGAAGCTTCCCATGTGCAGGCGGCCGCACCTAACAAGATGCTTATATAGATATAGCCAATTCATTTAAAGCACGGGCGGCGCCACCTTCCGCGCAGCAATGGCCTACACTGGGGGAACACGCCGCCCCTGGCCCCGACAACAACAAGCACAGGCAGACTCGACGGCGCACGTTGACGGAGACGACATGTATACCCACGAGATCAGCAACCAGGTCCCCGACCTGCGCGACACCAACCTCTATACCCGCGACCTGGCACTGGGCGAAGCCGTGCAGCGCGAAGGCGCCGCCTGGCATGACTGTACCCTGCGCAGCCAGGGCGAACTGCTGGGCAGCGCCGAGATGAGCGAGCTGGCCGACCTGGCCAACCGCCATGCGCCGGTGCTGCGCACGCATGACCGCACCGGCCATCGCATCGACGTGGTGGATTTCCATCCGGCCTGGCACACCCTGCTGGAACAATTGCGCCACGCCGGGCTGCACGCCCTGCCCTGGATGCAGCCCGGCGACGGCGCCCACGCGGCGCGTGCGGCCGGCTACTACCTGCACGCCCAGGTCGAGGCCGGCTCGCTCTGCCCGACCACCATGACCTTTGCCGCCATCCCGGTGTTGCAGCAGGAACCGGCCCTGTTCGAGCAGCTGCGCTCGCGCCTGTTCTCGCGCGAGCACGATGCGCGCGACCTGCCCATCCCGCACAAGCGCTCCATCCTGGTCGGCATGGGCATGACCGAGAAACAGGGGGGCTCGGACGTGCGCAGCAATGCCTCCATCGCCATGCCGGCCGATCCCCTCAACGAAGGTCGTGGCCGCGCCTACCTGCTGTCGGGCCACAAGTGGTTCTTCTCGGCACCGATGTGCGACGCCCACCTGATGCTGGCGCGCACCGAGAATGGCCTGTCCTGTTTCTTCGTGCCACGCTGGCTGCCCGACGGCACCCGCAACCCCATCCTGATCCAGCGTCTCAAGGACAAGCTGGGCAATCGCTCCAACAGCAGCAGCGAGGTCGAGTTCGAGGAAGCCATGGGCATCATGGTCGGTGACGACGGGCGCGGCATCCCCACCATCATCGAGATGGCCAACCACACGCGGCTCGACTGCATCATCGGCAGCAGCGCACTGATGCGCCAGGCGCTGGTGCAGGCCATCCACCACGCGCGCCATCGCAGCGCCTTCGGCCGCCTGCTGGCCGAGCAACCCGTCATGCGCAGCGTGCTGGCCGACCTGGCGCTGGAAAGCGAGGCCGCCACCATGCTCATGCTGCGCGTGGCGCATGCCTTCGATGCCCCCGACGATGCCCTGCAACGGGCCTGGAAGCGCATCGTCACGCCGGCCGCCAAGTTCTGGATCTGCAAGCGCGCCATTGAATTCACCGGCGAATGCATGGAAGTCTGGGGCGGCAACGGCTATGTCGAGAGCGGCCCGATGGCGCGCCTGTACCGCGAGGCGCCGGTCAATTCGATCTGGGAGGGCTCGGGCAACGTGATGTGCCTGGATGTCTTGCGCGCCATGTCGCGCGAGGTGCAGGGCTTGTCGCTGCTGTTGCTGGAGCTGGACGAGGCCGCCAGCATGCATCCCTTGCTGCAGCCTCGCGTACATGCGCTCAAGCAGATGCTGGTGGCCCCCGAGGAAGAACGCGAGGCCGGCGCGCGCCGGCTGGTGCAGCAACTGGTGCTGGCCTTGCAGGGCATGCTCATGGCCCGCCATGCCCCGGCCAGCTCGGCCGACGCCTTCCTGGCCAGCCGTGCCGACTGCGACGGCGGACGCGTCTACGGCACCCTGGGTGCGACCTCCCCGGCTACGCAGGAAGCCATCCTGCAACGCGCCTGGCCGCCCGCCTAGGAAGACGTCGGGCCGGGCGCGCTACCGTGCAGCAAGCGCTCGAACAAGTCGTCGCCGCCCATCTGCCCGCCCTTGAGCATCAGTTCCATCCCCTCCAGATGGGGTGCATCGGCATGGGCGCGACACAGGGCCACGCCCGGCGCCAGCTGGCCGAGATAGGACAGCCCCCACACCTCACATGCACGCAGCGCATGGCTGGACGTATCGCCACCGGCCACGCCGACACGTCGCAGCGGGAAGGCCTGCAGGATCTCGCGCAACAGGTCGCCACCGCCACGCGCCAGCCTGTGCGCGGCTTCCGGCTCGCGCAACAGGCCCGATTGCGGCGCGCTGGTGCAGGCCAGGACCGAGATACCCTGGCCCAGCAGGTGCGTGATTTCCTGCGCGGTCGCATGACGGTAGTGCATGTCAGCGGCGTAGAGCCGGCCGGCATCCAGCACCAGCTTGCGATATGAATGCGCCGCCTCCACCTGCCGCGCCGTCGTGGGCGAAAGGCTGCCGGCCAGCACCAGCACCGGCCCGTGCGCGGCAGCGATGGCCGCCGCTGGCGGGGCGGGCTGGCGCAGCCAATGCCGACTGCGCCACCCTGCCAGCAAGGCCTGGATCACCCCGCTGGCGCCCACCGCCAGCAAGGGCTGCTGCAGCGCACGGTCCCAGATCAGGCGCCCGATGCCGGCCAGTTCGGCCTCGTGGCTGACGTCGAAGAGCACCGCATCAGGCTGCCCGGCCAGGGCCGCATCGACCTCGGCAGCGAGCCGCGCCTCATCGCCATAGCTGGGAAAATGCACACCGGCCACGCGCAGGGATTGCTGCAGCAGATGCAGGCGCAGGTCCGCCTCGGCCATGGGCGTCACCGGATGGCGCGACATGGTCGGATGACGGTCGATGCGAAACACCTCGCCACCCACCTGCCCGGCCGCATGCAATTGGCTGAAGACGCAATAGCGTCGCAGGTTGGGTTGGCCGCCGACGATGGGAACGAAGGGATTGGCAATGCGCGCGCGCAAGAGACGAATGGCCGCACCGATGTTGCCGACATCGGGTGTACTGTCGAAGGTCGAGCAGATCTTGTAATGCGTCACCGGCACGCGCAAGCCCGAGAAGAAGGCCGACACCGGCGCCAGCTCATCCTGCATCGGGCCGGGCGCCATGGAGCGCGCGGTGCCGGCGATGCCCAGGCAATCGAGCCGGCCGGCTGCGCGCAATTGCACAGCATCCGGCACCCGCAGGAACAGCAGGCTGCGCAGGCCGCCCAGGGTGGCGGTGGCCAGGCTGTCGGTGGCGCCGGTGAAGTCGTCGCCGTAGAAGGCGATCTTGGGCCGGCCATTGAGGAAGGGATTCACCGCTTCCCTGCGCCGAAGAAATCGATGGCGCGCCGCAGCGCCGGCACGCTGCGGGCCTGCTCGTCCAGCGGGATGCCGGCCTGTGCCGCCACCCAGGCCTGGCGCAAGCTGGTCACGCCGGCCGCAGCGCCATCGGGATGGGCCAGGATGCCGCCGCCGGAAAGAAACAGCAGGTCGTCCCCCTGCACCGCCGCGCGCGTGGCATGCACGGTCCCGGCCCACTGGCCGTTGGAAAACACCGGCAGCACCGCATCGTCGGCCGCCATGGGCGTGAGGCAGGCGCGCGCCGATTGCACCACGTCCTCATTGGATTCGGCGAACTTGCCATCCAGGCCATGCACATGCAGGTGATCCACGCCGGCCAGCCGCCACAGCGCCTGATATGCCGCAAAGTCCATCCCCAGCGCCGGTGCGCGCGACATCATGCCAAAGCCGTTGCGATGCCCATGCAGGATCAGCGGCGTACTGCGGCGCAGGCTCTGGATGGCGGAATAGCCGCACCAGTTCAGGCTGGCCATGACGCAGTCGCCGCCTTCGCTCTCGACCAGATCGGCATGGCGTCGCATGGCATCCAGATCGTCGCTGATGTTGAAGGCGACGATGACATTGCGCCCGCTACGCTGGCGATATTCACGCACCTCGCGCATCACCGCGCGCACGCGCTGCGCCAGCGGCGCATGCACGGGGTTGCTGCAGACCTCGTCATCCTTGATGAAATCCACACCGGCCTCGCACAAGCGGCGCACCAGCGCGGCGGTCTCCTGCGCCGACAGGCCGACATTGGGCTTGATGATGCTGCCCAGCAGGGCGCCCTGCGCCACGCCACTGCGACGGCGCGTACCGGCCACGCCCTGGCGCGGCAGTTCGAACTGGCGCCGATAGTCCGGCGGCAGTTGCACGTCGAGCAGGCGCAAGCCGGTGACTTCGCCCAGGTCATAGAGATTGCCGGCCACCGTAGCCGCCAGCGTCGGCAGGTTGGGACCGATGTTGTCGACCGGATAGGCGATGCGCACGCGCGCACGGCGATAGGGGCCGCCGATCTGCTGGCGCTGCTGCCAGGCATTGGGCAGGCTGGGCCGGGCCAGTGGCTCCAGCTCCTCCACGCCCAGCACCTGCGCCCGGGCGCGCGCACGCAGGTCGTCGGTCTCGCCGGCCACCCGCACGAAGGTACCGCAAGATTGCTCACCGGCCATCACCTCGGCCACCTGCTGCGGTGGCAGTGGCGTCTCGATCAGGTAATCGGCCGTGATGTGGAGTGCCGCCATCACAGTGATCCCAGGTCAGGGAAGGCGCGCACCGGATCGTGGCCATCCCAGTTCTCGGAAGCGCCGCGGATGAGCTTGAACACCTTGCCCTTGGGACCGGCCACTTCCGAGAGCTCGATCACGGTGCCGGGATGGTACTCGGTCTCGAAATAGACAAAGCGCCCGCGCTCGCCCACCTCTCCGCTCATGCCGATCTTCCAGCCGCGCGCCAGCAGGCTCGCCAGGTCGCGCTCGAAATCCTCGGTCCAGTAGGCCACGTGCTGCAGGCCGCTCTGGCGCTCCTGCCCTCGCTGGATGAAATCGCGGTACATCGAGGGGGTGTCGCACCGCGCCTGGATCAGCTCGACCTGTACGCCACCGGCATTGGCCAGCGCCACCGAATTGTGGATCTCGTAGGGCTGGCCGCGATAGCGGTAGTTCTTCAGCGGCACCTTTTCCATGTAGTAGAAGGGCCCGACCCCCAGTACCTCGGTCCAGTGCTGCATCGCGGCCTCGATATCGGCCACCACATATCCCAACTGCTTGATCTCTCCGAGAAATCGGCTCATGGTTATCCTTGTGTGAAATCGGTGGGCGGCATTCAGGCCAGCTTGCCGGTGACTTTTTCCAGCAGCGCCCAGGCATCGTCACCGAACTTCTTGTGCCACTCGGCATAGAAGCCGGCACCGCGCAGCTTGGCGCGGAAGGCGGAGTTGTCGATGTCGTTGAACTGCAATCCACGGGCCTTCATGTCGGCCACCAGCGAGGCATTGAGTGCCTTGACATCGACCCGCTGCTTGAGGCCGGCCTCGTTGATGTTGCGGGTGACGATCTCCTGCAGGTCCTTGGGCAGGCGCTCGAAGGACTTCTTGTTGCCCATGAACCAAAAGCCGCTCCAGACGTGGTTGGTCATGGAACAGAACTTCTGCACCTCATAGAACTTGACGGTGGAGATCACCGCCAGCGGATTCTCCTGGCCTTCGACGATCTTGGTCTGCAGGGCTGAATACACTTCGGCGAAATTGATGCTGGTGGGTGCGGCATCGAAGCCACGGAACAGCGACGTCGCCAGCGGACTGGGCGGTACGCGCAGCTTCATGCCCTTGAAGTCCTCCGGGGTGACGATGGGCCGGGTGCTGGTGGTGACCTGGCGATAGCCGTTGTCCCAGCACTTCTCGAAGGCGAACAGCGAGGTGCGCGCGGCGATCTCCTTGCGCACGTAGGCGCCGAGCTCGCCATCCATGGCGGCCCAGACCTGATCGTAATCGCGGAAGGCAAACCCCACGCCGCTGATCTGCCCGGCCGACACCAGCGTGCCCAGCACTTCGGGCGAGATGGTGAAGAAGTCGATGGCGCCCGAACGCACCTGCGAGAGCATGTCGGTATCGGTGCCGAGCTGGCCGTTGGAATAGACCTGCAGGTCCACCCTGCCGCGCGACTCGGCGGCGATCTTCTCGGCCATCTCCTTGGCCCGCACATTCATGGGATGCGTCATGGGCAGGTTGTTGCCGTACTTGAAGGTGAATTCGGCAGCCTGCGCCTGGCCGGCATGCAATCCCGCCGCCAGGGCTGCGCATCCCGCGCCGGCTTGCTTGAGAAAGCGGCGGCGTGCCGTGACGGCCGGCGCAGCAAGGGAATCTCGGGGATCTTGCAACGTTTTCATGATCGTCTCCATTTGATGTTTTCTGATTGGTTTTGCCGAACACTGGCAATTTGCCCCGGAAGAGATCATCCTTGCAGGCCGGGCTCAGGAGGCAGAATAGCCTCGCCCGAAACCCGGGGTCAAAGCTCCGCGATGATGGTTTTTGATGGTTTTTGATGTCTTCTCCAAGGTCCCGCCATGTCCCAGCACCGCCCCGGAAATGCCAGCAACCGCGCCCGCGTCGTCGATATCGCCACGGCGGCCGGCGTGTCCACCGCCACGGTGGACCGGGTCCTCAACGGCCGTGCCGGCGTGCGTGCGGCGACGCTGCAAAAGGTGATGAAGGCCGCCGCCGCGCTGGACTACCTGCCCGAGGCCGACCTCTACCGGGCCATGCTGCCGCCGCCGATGGAGCTGGTGTTCCTGTTACCGCCGCGCAGCAACCGCTACATGCAGATGCTGGGCGACTACATCGGCTTTGCCGAAGATCACCTGGCGCCCTTCAACGTGCGCTGCAAATGCCATCACATCGAGGGCTTCAATCCGCGCGTGCTGGCGCAGCGGCTATTGCACCATGGCCGCCAGGCCGATGGCGTGGCCTTCATGGCGCTGGAGCATCCGCTGGTGCGCGAGGCCGTCAGCCAGCTGGTACAGGAGGGGGTGCATGTGGTCACGCTCATTTCCGACCTGTCCAACGCGGAGCGCGCCGCCTATGTGGGCATGGACAACCGCGCCGCCGGTCGCACCGCCGGCTACCTGCTGGCGCGCTTCCTGGGGCGCGAGGTCACGCATCCGCGTGCGGGACGCAAGGCCGGCAAGATCGCCATGATCGCCGGCAGCCTCAGCTATCGCGGCCATGAGGAAAGGGAGATGGGGTTCCTGCACGCGCTGGAAGAACTCTGTCCGCAAGTGCAGGTGGTGGGCCTGCGCGAAGGCCATGACGATGCCGACACCAACTACAAGCAGGCGCGTACGTTGCTTGAGCAATATCCCGACCTGGCCGGCATGTACAACATCGGCGGCGCCTCCGATGGCGTGGGACGGGCGTTGAAGCAATGCGGACGGGAACACCAGGTGGTCTTCATCGGCCACGGTCTCACACCCGATACGCGTGGCCTGCTCATCGATGGCACGCTGGACGCGGTGCTGACCCAGCATCCGCAGAACATGATCATGAATTGCGTGCGGATCTTTTCCAACCTGCGCGAGCGCAAGGATGCCCAGGTCGGCGTGGAAGCCGTGCGCATCAGCGTGATCCTGCGCGAGAACCTGCCCTGAATCCGAGGCCTGAACGTCAGGCCGTCAGCGACGGCATCCAGGGACTGCGCGTGCCCCAGGCCAGGAACAGCTTGCCGCGACGCGGGCGGGCGCGACGCTTCTTGAGTTGCGAATAGACCAGCTCGGCCAGGGTGCGCTGCTCGGTATCACTCATCTTCAGCGACAGGCGATACATCCTCAGCAGCATCAGCGCATTGTTCATGAAGGCTTCCTCGGCGGCATCGCTGCGGGCCTGTGCGGCCATCTGCGCGGCCAGCGTCAGGGTGGGGGTATCGCCGGCCACCCGGGTCCGTGTCGCATCGGCGGCAAGGTCCTGCAGGGCGATGCGCTCCAGCGCCAGGCGATAGACCGATTCGGGTTCGGTCGCATCGGCCTGCGGTTCGCCGATGCGCATGCCGGCCAGGCCGGCCAGCAGCTTTTCCAGCGCCGTCAGGCTCACGGCACGACCACCCTGACCGTCCTCTCCGACGGCGTTGACCGGATCCAGCAGCCAGGCCAGGAAGGCATGGTCCAGCGTGGTCGCATGCGCAGCCGCACCGCTGAGCAGGCGACGGGCGGTGGCCATGTCAGCGCTGCCCATGCGCGCCGTGGTGGAAGTGGCCACAGCGGTGACGAGGCTGCCGCCCTCCCGCACACTGGCGCTCATGCCGGCGTTGCCGGCATCAGCACGCTGGCGACGATAGCGCGCCAGGTCGCGCGCCAGCGCATCCACATCCTCCAGCGCCATGCCATGCAGGCGTGCAAAGCCATAGGCCTGCGCCAGATAGCGGCGGTCACCGGCGCTGAGGAAATCGACGTTGCCCACGCCAGGCGCGGCACGGCGCGCGACGGCCGGTTCATCGTCGCGGCGGCCCACGCCAAACACCCGTTGCAGCAGCACCAGGTAGGACGTGTCCTGGACGCTATGGGCAATGTTGTCGATCTGGATCAGGTCAGCCAGGCGCGGTGCGGCGGCGATCAGCTCGGCCAGCGAGGGACCGGGACGCGACAGCACCAGGCCCTGGATCACCCCACCGGCCAATGCCAGCGGCCCCATCGGCAGGACCAGGGTTTCCAGCATGTGCGCGAGGTCCAGTTGCTGCTGCGGCGGCAGTGGCGTGGACGGCTGCCATTGATAGAGATCCAGGTACTGCTGCAGCAGTTGTACGTAATTGGCCGGATAGGCGGTCTGCTCCAGCGGCGAGAGCGTGGCATAGAACACCAGGGCGGCCGTGATCACCGGCTGCCAGTTGCCACTTTCCAGGGCTTGCTGGAATACCGGCGTCCAGAATTGCTGGTCCCGTGTCGTGCGCTGGTTGGCGGCGGCATAGCGTTCGTTGACGGTATAGGCGCCACTCTCGTCATAGACGATGGCCGACAGCTCGGCGCGCGACAGGCCGGCGAAGGGATTGGCGGCGCGTCCATACAGGGACTCGGTGGCCTGGCGGGCTTGCTGCAGGCGTTGCGGATCGCTGGAGGACGGCACTTCGCTGTCGGCGCGCGCGATCGCATCGGCGCCGCTGCGGGCCGCGACCAGGCGTGCTTCGATGGCAAAGAGGGTGGCCCGCGTGACCGGCTGGCCCGCCAGCGGCATGGCGGTCGTGCTGGCCTGCACCTGGGTGTTGCTGGCGCTCGTTTCCGCAACCGGGGCCGCAACGCTGTCGACGGCATCGGCAAAGGCGGCCATCAAGCGGCCCTGCGCCGACAGGCTCAGGGTCACGCCTTCCTCGACGGCGCTGGCCGCTGCGGCGGCTGCCGCCGTGGCCGCCGCCGCTGTTGCCAGGGCTTGCCCCTGGGCATTGCCACCGCCGGGCTGCGACGGCGCCGTCGGCGGCAGCACATCGCGTGCCGCAACGGCCAGGTCGGATTCCATCGCCATGTTCGTTCTCCCGTGGTGGAGTTCCCATGACTTGGTTACGGCTGCCGGCGCACGATCTTTACACTTGCAAACCGGCATGAGCCAGGCGGGACGTGGCGTCTCGGCCAGTCTGCGGCCATCTGTGGCGTCTTCAGGATATTTCCGATGTCGCGGCATGCACCGACTGGCTAGAGTAAGCGCAACAGGAGAATACCCATGCAAAAGAGCCAGACCTTTCTTGCCGTCGCGCTGCTGGGCGCGGCGACGCTTGCCCAGGTGAACTGGGATCACATGCTGCTGGCCGCCAATGCGGGTGCGCTCGATGTCTCGGTGATCGTGGCCGAAAAATGCCGGGTCGATTTTTCCGAGGGCAGCGCGGACTTCTTCCAGGTCTGTTCGGTCGGCCAGGGGGTGGCCAATGAACGCGCCAGCCAGGTACAGGGCTCGGCCACCGCCGTGGCGCCGCAAGACGACCCCCACTACCTTGAACGCAATCCCGAACAGCTCGCCCAGCCAGCCACGGCGCCGGCCGGTAGCAGCACGGTGGCCGCCAGCAGGCGGCAGGGCCCCAATGTGGTGGTGATCAACTACTGAAGCGGCCCTACTCCTCGCTGAGCGTGATGCGGCGCTTTTCCTGACGCCGCAGGTAGTGGTTGGGGGTGGTGCGCAAGGCCTTGCGGAACATGTTGGAAAACGCGCTCTGGCTGCGATAGCCCAGCGCCTGCGCCACCACGCCCACGGCGTCGCCCCGCGACAGCCGCACCAGCGCCTCGCCCAGATGTACCTGCTGCACCCAGTGACGGAACTGCAGGCCGGTCTCGCGCGGAAACAGCCGGATCACGGTACGCACGCTGGCCCCGCCCACACCGGCCCAGTCGGCCAGCGAGAATTGCCGCCCCGGATCGGCCAGGATGGCTTCGCAAATCATTTGCAGGCGGCGATCGCCCGGCCAGGGAATGGCCAGCGGGATATCGGGCGAGCGTGCCAGTTCCGACATGATCAGCTCAGCCACATGGCCGGCGCGGCTGTGCGGCGGGTAGTCGCGCGGCTCGGCCAGCAAGGCCAGGATCAGCTCGCGCAGCAGCACCGACACTTCCAGCAGGCGACATTGCGCGCCGATGGCGCGTCCTTCCTCCTCGGCAATGTAGAGGGTACGCATGCTGACCTTGCTGAGCATGCGGATCTCATGCTCCACATGGGGCGGCACCCACAGCGCGCGCTGCGGCGGCACCATCCACACCCCCTGGGGCGTGCGCACCTGCATCACCCCTTCCACCGCATAGAGCAACTGGCCGCGTCGGTGCGAATGCGCCGTCAGCAGGTCACGGAAGGCCAGCTCGCGGGCGAACGCCACCACCACGCTGGAGGAATGCTGGAAGTGCATCGCTTCCCGGCTGGGACTGACGGGCTTGAGGGTGGCCACCATGGCATTTAATCGCTAACAAGTGTCATCGGCATGAATAGGTGCCAATGATACTCTTCGATCTTCCATCATGATTATCCTGCCCTCCTCCACTGCCATGACCAGTACCACTGACTCCGGCGCGCCTGCAACGCCCTCATCAACCACCGCGCCCGCCGCTTCCTCGCCCTCGGCCCTGGCCGCGCAACCGCTGGTGATGAGCATCCTCCTCGCCTGCGGCGGCGCGCACCTGATCAATGACATGATCCAGGCCCTGCTGCCCTCGATCTATCCCATGCTCAAGTCGGGCTATGGCCTCAGCTTCACGCAGGTGGGCCTGATCACTCTGACCTTCCAGGTCACGGCGTCGCTGCTGCAGCCCTGGATCGGCATGTACACGGACCGCCACCCCCAGCCCTGGCTGCTGCCCAGTGGCGCGGTCGCCACCCTGGTAGGCATCATCCTGCTGGCGCTGGCGGGCAGCTTTGGCGCCTTCCTGCTGGCGGCGGCGCTGATCGGCGTGGGCTCGTCCACCTTCCACCCGGAAGCCTCGCGCATTGCGCGCATGGCTTCGGGGGGGCGCTTCGGCCTGGCGCAATCGACCTTCCAGGTGGGCGGCAATGCCGGTTCGGCTTTCGGCCCACTGCTGGCGGCGGCCATCGTGGTGCCTTACGGCCAGAGCCACGTGGCCTGGTTCGTGGCGCTGTCGGTGCTGGCCATCGTGGTGCTCTCACGGGTGTCGGCCTGGTATCGCAGCCACCTGGCAACCGTACGTGGCCGCGCCAAGCCGCGTGCGACCCACCAGTTGCCCGCCAGCACGGTGCGTCGGGCGCTGGTGGTGCTAGCGCTGCTGGTGTTTTCCAAGTACTTCTACATGGCCAGCTTCACCAGCTATTTCACCTTCTACCTGATGGACCGCTTCCAGTTGTCGGTGGCGTCCTCGCAGCTCTACCTGTTCCTGTTCCTGGGTGCGGTGGCCGTGGGGACCTTCGTCGGCGGCCCCATTGGCGACCGCATCGGCCGCAAGCTGGTGATCTGGATCTCCATCCTGGGCGCGGCCCCGTTCGCCCTGATGCTGCCGCACGCCAACCTGTTCTGGACGGCGGTGCTGTCGGTGGTGATCGGCCTGGTGATTTCCTCGGCCTTCTCGGCCATCGTGGTGTATGCCCAGGAACTGGTGCCGGGCAAGGTAGGCATGATCGCCGGTGTCTTCTTTGGCCTCATGTTCGGCTTCGGCGGCATCGGCGCGGCCCTGCTGGGCCACCTGGCCGACCTCTACGGCATCGCCTGGGTCTATGGCCTGTGCGCCTTCCTGCCGCTGGCGGGGTTGCTGACGATATTGCTGCCCAACCTCAAGGAAGGCTGATCCCCGACCAGCAGCACGAAAAAAAACCGCGCCTGAAAAGCGCGGTTTTTTATGGCTGCCTGCCGGGATCAGGCCAGGCCGGGCATGTCCGTCGCCATGTTACGACGACGTCGTGCCATCACCGCCATCAGACCCAGGCCGGCCAGCAACAGGGCGTAGCCTGCCGGCTCCGGGACGGGGGTCGCCGGTGTCAGAGCGGCATCGGTGTAGAACAGGGTCAGGTTGGAATACCCCGGGATCTGGCCGCCGTTGTTGAGCCACTTTATGGCAAAGCTGCCGTTCTGGGTCTGGCCCGCCAGCAGGCTCACGTCGTCGAACAGGAAGGAACCGGTGACATTGCCCGCATGCATGGCAAATACCAGATCCAGCGTGATGTTCTTGGTCGAGGTGATGCTCCAGGTGCCGGCGCTGCCACTGTTGCCCAGGTTCAGCGTCAGCGTGAAATTGGAGCCCAGCACGGTCGCGGGTGAGCCCACCTGGGCGCCGTTCGAACCGAGCTTGTCCAGCAGGTTCCAGGTGCCGGTGAAGCTGGTGTTGAACAGCGACGGGTCACCATTGGGGCCCGACTGGGCATTGCCGGTAGCGTAGATGAAGGCATCGGCCGGCGAACCCGCCAGGGTCACGTCAGTTGCGCTGGGCGATACGGGCGTCGCAAGGACGGCGGTGCTCAGGGCCATCAGCAAGGCTGCGAACAGGACTTTCATGCCCCCTCCCAGAATGTTGTCGAAATATTATTGATCGATGGTCTGATTGTAGTCAAAAAATCATCGTTTGCACTCAGGTTTTTCCTGAATTGTTTGACGCCCACCACACCTCGATACCCCGCGGAAATCATTGCCGGCGCGCATCGCTGAGCCGGAACAGCGCCACCACATCCGCCAGCCTGGCGGCCTGTTCCTGCAGCGACTGGGCGCCGGCGGCAGCCTCCTCGACCAGGGCCGCATTCTGCTGGGTGGCCTGGTCCATGTGGGCGACGGCGTCGTTGGTCTGGTTGATGCCCTGGCTCTGCTCGCGGCTGGCCGCGCTGATCTCGGCCACCACGTCGCTGACCCGGCGCACGCTCTCGACCACGCTGCGAATGGTGGTGCCGGCATCGCTGACGGTCTGCTCGCCGGCCTTGACCTGCTCCACCGAATCGGTGATGAGCACCTTGATTTCCTTGGCTGCCGTGGCCGAACGCTGGGCCAGCGAACGCACCTCCGACGCCACCACCGCAAAGCCACGCCCCTGCTCGCCTGCGCGCGCCGCTTCCACGGCAGCGTTCAGGGCCAGGATATTGGTCTGGAAGGCGATACCGTCGATGACACTGATGATGTCCACGATCTTCTGCGAGGAGGCATTGATGGCACTCATGGTCTGCACCACTTGGTCGACCATGGCGCCGCCGCGGCCGGCGATCTCGGAGGCTGATTGCGAGAGCTGGTTGGCCTGCATGGCGTTGTCGGCGTTGTGGCGCACGCTGGAGGTGAGCTCCTCCATGGCCGCCGCAGTCTCTTCCAGCGAGCTGGCCTGGGATTCGGTACGCTGCGACAGGTCCATGTTGCCGCTGGCGATGTCACGCGAGGCGGCGTGGATGGTGTGGCTGGCGTCGCGGATGTCGAGCATCACATGCTCGACCTTATCGACGAAGCGATTGAAGGCTGCGCCGATGCGCGCCAGTTCGTCGCTGCTGTCGTGGGTATCGAGGCGACGCGTGAGGTCGCCGTCACCATCGGCGATTTCTTCCAGCGCGCGCTGTACCGCCGAGAGACGGCGCAGGATGGCCGAAATCAGCGCGCCCAGCACCAGCGCCGCCAGTACCGTCACCAGCACCGCCATGACGCCCGAACTGGCCAGCATGGCCGACAGCGAAGCCAGCGCATCGGCGCGATCCACCGCCACCACCAGCAACCAGTCGGTACCGGCCACGCGGGCGGCGAAGAGCATCTGCTTGCGCCCATCCAGGGCCACGTCCTGGTGGCCGTTGGCGCTCATGGCCTCGCCCAGCGATTGCGCGGTGATGCTGCCATCGAGGTCGGACAGGGGCTTCAGGCGCAGCTTGTCGTTGGGGTGGGCGATGATCTTGCCCGACAGGTCGGCCAGGAAGGCGTAGCTGTTGGGCGTGGGCTTGATGGCGACCACATCGGCCACCACGGTGTCGAGCAGCACGTCGGCCGCTGCCACGGCAGCCACCTGGCCATCCTTGCCGACGGCCTCGGCGAAGGTCACCAGCAGCTTGCCGGTACTGGCGCTGGTATAGGGCGCGGTCAGAATGGGGCCATTGGCCTGGGCGGCCTGCTTGTACCAGGGGCGCTGGGTCGGATCGTAGTCGGCGGCGCGACTGCGCTGCTGCGAAAACACCGCATGCTTGTCGGCATAGCCCAGGTAGGCCAGGTCGAAACCGCCGGCGGTCTCGGCCGCCTTCACGAAGGGCATGGGATCGGCCGCCTCGGCGGCCTGCTTGATGGAGCGCACCACCAGCTTCTTGGCGTCGGCCCACTCGGCGATGGTGGCGGCCTGGCTCTGCGCCAGTTGCGCCATCTGGCTGTCCAGCGCAGTCATGGTGCGCGAGCGCGCCGTCAGGAAGTTGGTCAGGACAATGGCCAGCATCGCCAGCACGACGATACCGCCACACAGGACGATGAGCCGGGTGCGCAAGGAAGAGAATTTCATGGTGGTATGAACCGGCACAGTGCCGGCAATGGACGTGGATGAGATAAGTCGGGTGGAGCGACTGGAAAAAGCAGGCGCAACCAGCCCCCGGACTCGCCGGAGCGGATTGCAATGTCATGGGCTGTTATGACCCGGGGATGACCCGGGCTGCGGGAATGGTCGAGCAACAGGCTATCTGACCGGCAGGTGCCGGCGCGTGCCCCCACGCTGCCTTGACTCGTCGCCATGCTCGGATCCCTCCCCCCTTGTTGTGTAGCAATCCGATTGGGATCAAGGGTAACAGCGAGGCTGACGGAATTTCTCGTCGCTTCACAAATTTAGGGAAGGATGATGCAGGCATGCGACGTTGTGACACGGCAATAAAATCACGAATGATCGCGGACGATCACCGATGATTTAAGTCTGGCTTAATTTTCGCGGCCTACAGTAGCGACATCGGGACTCCTCTTTCCCCTTGTCCGCTGCGACGACATCCAGCGGATCTTTCCAGCCCGTCCCCCAAGGACGGGCTTTTTTTTGTCAGTGCGGAGGAGGCGCAGAACCGTGCTGCTTGGCCTGCCCCAGTCGCTGCGACTTGTAGATGCCGGTATGGCCCGAGAACAGGTAGCTGACCACGCAGGCCAGCGCCGCAAAGGGACCGATGCCGGCACCAAAGAGCTCGATGGCCATGACGGTCGAGGCCAGCGGGGTATTGGCCGCCCCGGCGAACACGGCCACGAAACCCAGTGCCGCTAGCAGCGGGAAAGGCAGTTGCAGCACCGGCGCCAGGGCATTGCCCAGGGTCGCGCCGATGTAGAACAGCGGCGTCACCTCGCCGCCCTTGAAACCCGTCCCCAGCGACGCCACCGTGAAGACGCCCTTGGCCAGGAAATCCCAGGATGCCAGAGGATGCTGGAAGGCCTCGACGATGACATCGATACCCAGGCCGATATAACGGTGGGTGCCGCAGGCCCACACCGCCAGCGCCACCACCACGCCGCCGATCAGCGGGCGCAGCGGCGCATAGGCCACATGCTTCTTCATGAACGCCGACAAGGCATGCGTGGTGCGCGCGAAGAGCATGCCGGCCAGCCCGAACACCACGCCGGCCAGCATCACCGCCGCCAGCGTCCAGGGCGTCACCGGGGCGCTGGACGTCATCAGGTAGTGGGTGTGGTGTACACCCCACAGCAGGCCGACCTGATCGGCCACGATGGCGGCCACGAAGCAGGGGAAGATGGCGTCATAGCGCATGCGCCCGATGGCCAGTACTTCCAGCCCGAAGATGGCACCGGCCATGGGGGTGCCGAATACCGAAGAAAAACCCGCGCTGATGCCGGCCATGAGCAGGATGCGGCGATCTTCCGGACGCAGCCGGAACACATGGGTCAACTGGTCGGCCAGCGCCCCGCCCATCTGCACGGCCGTTCCTTCGCGCCCGACCGAGGCGCCGAAGAGGTGCGACACCACTGTCCCCATGAGCACCAGCGGCGCCATGCGCAAGGGCACCACCTTGGCCGGATCATGGATCTCGTCGATCAGCAGATTGTTGCCGGCTTCGACCGAACGACCAGCATGCAGGTAGATCCAGCCCACCGCAAAACCGGCCAGCGGCAGCAGCCACAATAACCAGGGATGGGCTTCCCGGGTACGCGTGGCCAGCTCCAGCGAAAACAGGAAAAATGCCGAGGCCGAGCCGGACAGCAAGGCGACCAGGGCGGCGATGAGGCACCATTTGAAGGCGTAAGGCAGCGGGCGCAGGGATTGAGGCAATGAGGACAGGTTCATGTGGCAGCAATTATGGGTTTTACCAGCCTGGCCGACAGGAACGGATGGCTGCACAGGCGTGTCTGCCATATGCGCGTGCCTACAGTCCCGGTAATCCAGGTTCCGTAGGCATCATCAGCCGCGGCGCGGGCCGGCGGCGGTTCGGGGAGGAATGCCATCTCCGCCCGGCATCTTAGCAAGTTTGGGCGGCAGCGACAATCCGCTCCCACTTCATCAGGCCTCACCTCAACCGTTCACATCTACTCATTCATATGAGATGATTAACAAAAGGCAATCCAGATCAAACCCGATTTGACCGTGATGCCGCTGTCCGTCGTTGCTCAGGTAGGCCGTAGAGATACAAGGAAATGTTAAAGAAAATTAAAGTGGAGGATCTGGTCCTCGGCATGTATTTCTGTGGTTTCGAGGCCGCGTGGCTGGACCATCCGTTCTGGAAGAACAAGTTCCTCCTCAAGAATGACGCCGAACTGAAGCAGGCCCATGCCAGTGGCATCGACTATTGCTGGATCGACATTTCCAAGGGTCTGGACGTGGCATCGGACGAGGACGAGGAGGCCACTGCCGTGCCGGACTCGCCCAGTGCGGCCGCATCGGCCGAGGCCAGCGAACCGCCTCCGGCGCCAGCCATCGACGCCACGCTGCTGGATGCCGTGGCCCTGCGCGAGGCGGCCAAGCAGGCCACCAAGGCCATGTTCAGCGCAGCCCGCATGGGCAAGGTGCTGGACATGGACCACTGCGTCTCGGTGGTGGAAGAAATCGCCGGGTCGGTCTTCGACAACCCCAACAGCATGCTCAGCGTGCTGCGCCTGAAACTGGCCGATGAATACACCTACCTGCATTCAGTGGCGGTGTGCGCCCTGATGGTGGCGCTGGGCCGAACCCTGGGGCTGGACGAGAAATCCTGCCGCGAGGCCGGCCTGGGCGGGTTCCTGCATGACGTGGGCAAGGCCTTCATTCCCCATGAACTGCTCAACAAGCCCGGCAAGCTGACCGACGAGGAATTCACCCTCATCAAGAAACATCCCGAATTGGGCTACCGATACCTGGTCCAGGACCCCAACGTGCCCGACTATGCGCGCGACGTCTGCCTGCACCACCACGAGAAGATCGATGGCAACGGCTACCCGGAGGCGCTGCGCAGCGGTTCCATCTCCCTGTACGCCCGCATGGCGGCAATCTGCGACGTCTACGACGCCCTCACCTCGGACCGCCCCTACAAGCGTGCCTGGGATCCCTCCGAGGCCATCTCGAGCATGGCTGGCTGGACCGGCCATTTCGACCGTGCCATGTTCCTGGCCTTCGTCAAGACGCTGGGGATCTATCCGGTGGGCTCCATTGTCAAGCTGGAGTCGGGCCGCTCCGGCTTCGTTGTCCGCCAGAACGCCCAGGACCTGACCCGGCCGGTGCTGAAGGTGTTCCGCTACAACGACGACATGCAAGTCAGCGATACCGAGATCCTCGACCTGCTGGCCACCCCCGAAGCCGACACCATCGTCGCGCGCGGCGGTGAGGAATGGGCCCGCGTGAGCCACCTCGATTCCATGCAGCTGCTCAGCACCGGTACGCCGCCTGTGGCCAACGCCTAGTGCTGGCCGGCACTGACCTGGCGGATGGCTGCTTCCCAGGCGTGGATATGCGCCTGGGCCTGGTCGCGGCCGATGGTGGGCAGGAAGGTATGCTCCATGCGCCACTGCGCCGACAACTCTGACAGATCGCGATACACACCGGTCGCCAACCCGGCCAGATAGGCCGCGCCCAGCGCAGTGGTCTCGGTCACCTGCGGCCGGATCACCGGGATGCCCAGCAGGTCGGCCTGGAACTGCAGCAGCAGGTTGTTGGCTGCCGCGCCGCCGTCCACGCGAAGCTCGGTGATCGGCGAGACCGCATCGCGCACCATCGCATTGAGCAGGGCGGTACTCTGGAAGGCGATCGACTCCAGCGCCGCGCGCGCGATGTGTGCCACCGTACTGCCACGACTCAAGCCGACGATGGCGCCCTTGGCCGAGGGATTCCAGTATGGCGCCCCCAGTCCGGTGAAGGACGGCACGAACACCACCCCCCCCGAATCCTCCACCGAGGCCGCCAGGCCTTCCACGTCGGTGGAAGTCTTGATGGCCTTCAAGCCATCGCGCAGCCATTGCACCACGGCGCCGCCGATGAAGACGCTGCCTTCCAGCGCATATTGTTTCTTTTCGTCGACCTGGCAGGCGGCCGTGCTGATGAGGCCATTGTGCGAGGTCGCGCATTGGTCACCGGTCTGCAGCAGCATGAAGCAGCCGGTGCCATAGGTATTCTTGGCCATGCCGGGACGCACGCAGGCCTGGCCGAACAGGGCCGACTGCTGGTCGCCGGCGATGCCGCCGATGGTCACCGCCGCCCCCAGGTGGGCGGCATCGATTTCGCCATAGAGATGGGACGAGGCATGCACCTGCGGCAGCATGGATGCCGGGATCGCCAGCCACTCCAGCAATTGCGCATCCCAGGCGCCGGTATGGATATTGAACAGCATGGTGCGCGAGGCATTGGACACATCGGTCACATGCAGGCGACCACCGGTCAGGTTCCAGACCAGCCAGCTGTCGACGGTGCCGAAGAGCAGCTCGCCGCGCTCGGCACGCGCGCGCAATCCGGGGACGTTGTCGAGGATCCAGCGCAGCTTGGTGCCGGAGAAATACGGGTCCAGTACCAGCCCGGTCTTCTCGCGGATGGCCTCGCCCAGGCCGCGTTCACGCAGGGCCGCGCAGACCACTTCGGCGCGGCGGTCCTGCCACACCACGGCGTTATGGACCGGCTTGCCGGTGGCGCGCTCCCACACCACGGTGGTCTCACGCTGGTTGGTGATGCCCAGTGCGGTCAGCTGATCGGCCCTGATGCCGCTTTGCGCCAGCACCTTCTGTGCGGTCTGCAACTGGCTGTGCCACAGGTCCAGGGGATCGTGTTCGACCCAGCCCGGCTGGGGAAAGATCTGCGGAAATTCCTGCTGGGCGGTGGCGACGATGGCGCCGTGCTCATCGAAGATGATGCTGCGCGAGCTGGAGGTACCCTGGTCAAGGGCAAGCAGATAGGCCATGGTGGTTCCTTGCTGACGGACTTGAAACGGACTTGATACTGAGTTGCTACTGAGTTGCTACTGAGTTGAAACAGGCTTGAAACCCGCTGCAAACAGGTCTGGATGCAGCGTCGTAAAACGACAATGTCATCCCGGCCGCAGCCGGGATGACATGCACTGCAAGCTCACGCCATCTTAACGCACGCGGCCATCCTTCCAGGCCTGCAACAGCTTGTCGTAGGCGATGGTTTCACCCTTGGGCTTTTCGTTGGCCAGCTTGGCCCACGGTGCGCCCTTGTCGGACAGCCAACTGGCCGGATCCTTCTTCGGATTCAGCTTGGGCGCGCAGTTCTTCATGCCGGCGCGCTGCAGGCGGGCCATGATGCCATCCATCTCCTCGGCCAGGTTGTCCATCGCACCTTGCGGGGTCTTCTCGCCGGAGATGGCCGAAGAGATGTTCTTCCACCACAGCTGCGCCATCTTCGGATAGTCAGGCACGTTGTTGCCGGTCGGGGTCCACGCCACCCGTGCCGGGCTGCGATAGAACTCGATCAGGCCGCCGTACTTGGCGGCGTTCTTGGTGAAGTAGTCCGAGTGGATGTCGGAATCGCGGATGAAGGTCAGGCCGACGATGGACTTCTTCAGCGATACCGTCTTGGAGGTGGTGAACTGGCCATACAGCCAGGCCGCCGCCATCTGGTCCGGCGGGGTGCTCTTCAGGTAGGTCCACGAACCGACGTCCTGGTAGCCGTTCTGCATGCCTTCCTTCCAGTACGGGCCGTGCGGGCCAGGGGCCATGCGCCACTTGGGCGAGCCATCGGTATTGACCACCGGCAGGCCGGGCTTGGTCATGCCGGCGGTGAAGGCGCTGTACCAGAACACCTGCTGCGCGATATGGCCTTGCGCGGGCACCGGACCGGCTTCGGAGAAGGTCATGCCCAGTGCCTCGGGCGGGGCGAACTTCTTCATCCAGTCCAGGTACTTGGTCAGGGCATAGACCGCCGCCGGCGAGTTGGTGGCACCGCCACGGGAGACCGATGAGCCCACCGGAGTGCACTTGTCATCGGCCACGCGGATACCCCACTCGTCGACCGGCAAACCATTGGGCAAGCCCTTGTCGGCCGCACCGGCCATCGACAGCCAGGCATCGGTGAAGCGCCAGCCCAGCGACGGATCCTTCTTGCCGTAGTCCATGTGACCGAAGACCTTCTTGCCATCGAGTTCCTTGACGTCGTTGGTGAAGAAGGCAGCGATATCCTCGTAGGCCGACCAGTTCTGCGGCACGCCCAGGTCATAGCCGTACTTGGCCTTGAACTTGTCCTGCAGATCCTTGCGCGCGAACCAGTCGGCGCGGAACCAGTACAGGTTGGCGAACTGCTGGTCGGGCAGCTGGTAGAGCTTGCCATCGGGCGCGGTGGTGAAGCTGGTGCCGATGAAGTCCTTGAGGTCCAGGCCGGGGTTGGTGTATTCCTTGCCGGGGCCGGTCATGTAATCCGACAGCACGACCGTCTGGCCGTTGCGATAGTGGGTACCGATCAGGTCGGAGTCGTTGACCCAGCCGTCATAGATGGACTTGCCCGATTGCAGCGAGGTCTGCATCTTCTCGACCAGGTCGCCTTCCTGGATCACATCGTGGATGACCTTGATGCCGGTGATTTCCTCGAAGGCCTTGGCCAGTGTCTTGGATTCATAGACGTGGGTATCCAGGGTTTCGGAGACCACGTGGATTTCCTTGACGCCCTTGGCCTTGAGCTTGGCGGCGGCGTCGATGAACCATTGCATTTCACTGACCTGCTGCTGGCGCGACAGCGTGCTGGGCTGGAACTCGCCATCCACCCACTTCTCGGCGGCCTTCATGTCGGCCCAGGCGTTACCGGTGATACCAGCCATGGCCAAGGCACCGGCCAGGACGGTTAATTTGATTTTCCGCATGTTCTGCATCATGTCTCCTCGTCACCTTCCCCTGATTTGGCGTGCCGGGTAGGGAAGGAGAATCCCCGGACGACCGTTCTTGTGTCAGATCTACTGCCTGCTGCTACCTTCCAAAGCGCTACTGCCTCAACCCTTTCGCATGATCACCAGTAATGCCAGCAAACCCAGGGCTGCGGCATACCATTGGTCCAGGTCGGTCAGTCCGACCCAGGCCAGGTTGATATAGGCCGCGCTGAGCAGGCCGATGAACAGGCGATCACCGCGTGTCGTGCGCATGGGCAGGAAACCCTTGCGCTCGATGGTGGGAGAACGGACCTCCCAGATCGTCATCCCCACCAGCATGAGTGCCACGCATGCGAAGAAGATCGCTACCGGCACCGTCCAGGACATCCACGAAAATGCACTTGCCATGATCACACTCTCCCCATCGCGAAGCCCTTGGCGATGTGGTTGCGCACGAACCAGATCACCAGTGCCCCAGGAACAATCGTCAATACACCGGCCGCGGCCAGGATGCCCCAGTCCATGCCGGCCGCCGAGGCGGTGCGGGTCATGATGGCGCTGATGGGCTTGGCGTTGACCGAGGTCAGCGTGCGGGCCAGCAGCAATTCGACCCAGCTGAACATGAAGCAGAAGAAGGCGGTCACGCCCACCCCCGACTTGATCAGCGGCAGGAAGATGCGCACGAAGAAACGCGGGAACGAGAAGCCATCGATATAGGCGGTCTCGTCGATCTCGCGCGGCACGCCCGACATGAAGCCTTCCAGGATCCACACCGCCAGCGGCACATTGAAGAGCATGTGCGCCAGGGCCACGGCAATGTGGGTGTCCGACAGGCCGATGGTCGAGTAGAGCTGGAAGAACGGCAGCAGGAACACCGCCGGCGGCGTCATGCGGTTGGTCAGCAGCCAGAAGAACATGTGCTTGTCGCCCAGGAAGCGGTAGCGCGAGAACGCATACGCCGCCGGCAACGCCACCAGCAGGGACATGACGGTATTCATGGCCACGTAGATGATGGAGTTGATATAACCCGAGTACCACGAGGGATCGGTGAAGATCACCTTGAAGTTGTTCAGCGTCGGCTGGTTGGGCCAGAGCGTGAAGACCGACAGTGTCTCTTCGTTGGTCTTGAGCGAGGTATTGAGCAACCAGTACAGCGGAATCAGCGTGAAGGCGATGTAGATCGCCATCACCAGCATGCGCGTGACGGTATTGTCCTGGGTCTTATTCATGATGGCCCCCGGTGGCGGTGGCGTTGGCGCTGTCGTTGCCGGCACTCTGCATCCAGTTATAGAGGACGAAGGACAACAGCAGGATGATGAGGAAATAGATCAGCGAGAATGCCGCTGCCGGACCCAGGTCGAACTGGCCTACCGCCTTCTGCGTGAGGTACTGGCTCAGGAAGGTGGTCGAGTTGCCAGGACCGCCGCCGGTCAGCACGAAGGGCTCGGTGTAGATCATGAAGCTGTCCATGAAGCGCAGCAGCACCGCGATCACCAGCACGCCACGCATCTTGGGCAGCTGGATGTAACGGAACACCGCCCAGCGGCTGGCGCCATCGATCTGCGCCGCCTGGTAGTAGGCGTCGGGGATGGAGCGCAGGCCGGCGAAGGCCAGCAGTGCCACCAGCGGGGTCCAGTGCCAGACGTCCATCACCAGCACGGTCAGCCAGGCATCCAGCGGATTGGAGGCGTAGTTGTAGCCGCTGCCCAGGAGGTTGAGCACATAGCCACCCAGGCCGATGTCAGCACGTCCGAAGATCTGCCAGATGGTGCCGACCACGTTCCATGGGATCAATAGCGGCATGGCCAGGATCACCAGGGTGGCCGAGGATTTCCAGCCCTTGTGGGGCATCGCCAGCGCCAGCACGATGCCCAGCGGGATCTGTACCAGCAGCACGCAGAAGGAGAAGATCAGCTGGCGCAGCAGGGCCGAATGCAGCTCGCTGTCGCGCATCACGTCCCTGAACCATTCCAGGCCGACGAAGACCTTTTGCTCGGGACTGATGATGTCCTGCACCGAGTAGTTGACCACTGTCATCAGCGGGATGATGGCCGAGAAGGCCACCGTCAGGAAGACCGGGAGGATGAAGAACCAGGCCTTGTTGTTATATGGCTTGTTCATGTGCTTAGCGCCCTATTCTCTGGTCGTTGCTGAAGTAGATCGTCTGCGCCCCGGCCAGGTTGAGCCACTGCGCTCCGGTGGCGACCCGGGTCTCGGGCGCCACGCGGGCCTTGATGCTCACGCCCTCGACCTGGGCCGTCACCAGCTGGCTGGTGCCCAGGTGCTGGACCTGGGTGATCTCGGCGCTGACCGCACCCGGGCTGCCGGCCACCGCCAGCTCGACGAACTCGGGGCGGATGCCCAGCTTGAGCTCACCGTTGGCGTTCTTGAGTGCCTGCAATTGCGCCGGCGCCACCTGCAGGCGCTGCTGGCCGATCTTGACCGCGTCACCCTCGATGGTGAGCGGACAGAAGTTCATGCCGGGGCTGCCGATGAAATAACCGACGAAGGTATGGTCGGGACGCAGGAACAGCGCTTCCGGCTGGCCCTGCTGGACCACCTTGCCGTCGGTCATCACCACCACTTCATCGGCGAAGGTCAGTGCCTCGACCTGGTCGTGGGTGACGTAGATCAGGGTGAGCTTGAGCTGATGATGGATCTCCTTCAACTTCTGGCGCAGTTCCCACTTCATGTGCGGGTCGATCACCGTCAGCGGCTCGTCGAAGAGGATGGCCGCCACGTCCTTGCGCACCAGCCCGCGTCCCAGCGAGATCTTCTGCTTGGCGTCGGCCGAGAGGCCGGCAGCACGCTGCCTGAGGTCACGGGTGAGATCGAGCATCTCGGCGATCTCATGGACGCGCGCCTGCACCTCGCGCTCGGCCATCTTGCGATTGCGCAGCGGGAAGGCCAGGTTGTCGAACACGCTCATGGTGTCGTAGAGCACCGGGAACTGGAACACTTGGGCGATGTTGCGATCGCGGGTGGCCATGCGGGTCATGTCGACGCCGTCGAACAGCACCTGTCCTTCGGAGGGTTGCAGGAGTCCGGAGATGATATTCAACAGCGTGGACTTGCCGCAGCCGGAAGGGCCCAGCAAGGCATAGGCACCGCCATCTTCCCACACCATGTTCATGGGTTGCAGGGCGTAGTCCTTGAGGCTGGCGGGCTGACCACTGTAGGCGTGGCCCAGGTTTCTGAATTCGATGCGGGCCATGTCAGTGAATCTCCATCGGGGCGCTCAACAGGCGGCCCTCGGTATCGAACAGGAATGCTTGCGAAGCGGCGATGCTGACCTGGATCGTGCTGCCGATGGCGCAGTCATGCACACCCGAAAGTTGTGCCACCAGCGGCATGTCGCCGTGGCGCAGGTGCAGGTAGGTTTCGGAGCCGCTCAGTTCGGCCAGCGACACGCTGCAACCGAGCTGCACACCGGGCGCGCTCAGCGCTTGCAGGCGCACGTCGTTGCAGCGCACGCCCAGCTTGCAGCGCTGACCGGGGACCAGGCGCAGCTTGCGTCCGGTGATCTCCAGCACGCTGCCGTCATTCATCTTCAGGGTCACCACACCGTCGGGGGAAGCCTCGGCGGTGGCGTCCAGCAGGTTCATCGGCGGATCGTTGAAGATCGCTGCGACCTGGGTGGAGGCTGGCGAATTGAACAATTCCAGGGTCGGTGCGAACTGCAGCAGCCGGCCCTCATGCATGACTGCCGTATGGCCGCCCAGCAGCAGTGCTTCCTGCGGCTCGGTGGTGGCATAGACCACCGTCGTGTCGCCGTTGGTGAAGAGCGAAATCAGTTCGCTGCGCAATTCCTCGCGCAGCTTGTAGTCGAGGTTGACCAGCGGCTCGTCCAGCAACACCAGCGGCGCACGCTTGATGAGCGCACGCGCCAGCGCGGTGCGCTGCTGCTGGCCACCGGAGAGCTCGCCCGGCAGGCGTTGCAGCAGGTGGGCGATGTGCAGCTTCTCGGCGATCTCGGTGACGCGGCGCTTGATCTCGGCCGCGGGCTGCTTCTGCAGGCGCAGCGGGGCGGCGATGTTCTCGAACACCGTCAGGCCGGGATAGTTGATGAATTGCTGGTAGACCATCGCCAGGTTGCGCTCGCGCACGCCGACGCCGGTCACGTCCCGGCCATCGACCAGCACGCTGCCGGCGGTGGGCTTGTCGAGGCCGGCGATGATGCGCATGAGCGAGGTCTTGCCGGCCTGCGTGGGGCCGAGCAGGACATTGATCCCGCCTGCGGCCAGTCTCAGGTCAAGCGGGTACAGGTGCGTTTGGGCACCGACCGTCTTGGCCACTTGTCTTAGTTCCAGGGTCACGCTGTCTCCTCACTGCTATTTTTAATTGATGGCTTGCGGCGACCTGGGCTTAGCGGGGTGGTGAGCCTGGGTCCGGCAATTGCGCCAGCCAGGCCTCCAGCCGCTCCCGGTGCTGGGGCTGGCAATGCAGCCCCAGCTTGCTCCGGCGCCACAGGATGTCGTCGGCGCTGCGCGCCCATTCGGCCTGGACCATGTAACGCGCCTCGGCCTCGTAGAGGCCGGGCGCCAGTTCCTCGCCCAGCGCCGCCATGCGGTCGGCCTGGCCGATGATGTGTTCGGCGCGGGTGCCATAGCTGCGCGCATAACGACGCGCCAGCGCGTCAGGCAGCCACGGGTGGCGCGCCTGGAATGCCCGCAGGAAGGCATCGAAATCGTAGCGGCCGACCAGCTTGCCGGCCTGTTGCAGGTCCCCACCCGGCAGCGGTGCGGTCGCCGTCCACGAGCGGGTGGACGCGCCCAGGCTGGGGGCCAGCATGGCCAGCGCTTCCTCGGCCAGCTTGCGGTAGGTGGTGATCTTGCCGCCCCAGACATTCAACATGGGGGCGCCGGCGTCGTCGCATTCGAGCAGGTAGTCGCGGGTGACGGCCGAGGCATTCTCGGCGCTGTCGTCCAGCAGCGGACGCACGCCGGAATAGGTCCAGACCACGTCGTCGCGCGAAATCTGGCGCTTGAAATAGCGGTTGGCCATCTCGCACAGGTAATCGATCTCGCCCGCATCGATCTCGACCTTGCCGGCATCGCCGTGGTATTCGAGATCGGTGGTGCCGATCAGCGTGAACTCATCCTGGTAGGGGATGGCAAAGATGATGCGCTTGTCGGGGTTCTGGAAGATATACGCATACGGGTGATCGAACAGGCGCTTGACCACGATGTGGCTGCCCTTGATCAGGCGCAGGCTGCGGCCTGCCTTGGCCTGTGGCACCGATTGCGCAAAGCGCGCGGCCCAGGGACCGGCAGCATTGACGATGGCGCGGGCGCGCACTTCCTCAAGCTGCACACCACCGCCCTGCTGGTGCTCCAGCACGGCATGCCAGAGATCGCCTTCGCGACGCACGCTGGCACAGCGGGTACGGGTGAGCACGCGGGCGCCGCGCTCCTGCGCATCCATGGCGTTGAGCACCACCAGGCGCGCATCGTCCACCCAGCCATCGGAATAGACGAAGCCACGGTGGTAATCGCCCTTGAGCGGCTGGCCGGCCACGTGGCGGCTGAAGTTGGCGCCTTCGGAGGCCGGCAGGATCTCGCGCTTGGCCAGGTAATCGTAGAGGAACAGGCCGGCGCGGATCATCCAGGCCGGGCGCTGGTTGGCGTCATGCGGCATGACGAACCGCAATGGCCAGATGATGTGCGGCGCCGAGCGCAGCAGCACTTCGCGCTCCTGCAGGGCCTTGCGCACCAGCTTGAATTCGTAGTATTCGAGATAGCGCAAGCCGCCGTGGATCAGCTTGGTACTGGCCGAGGAGGTGTGCTGGGCCAGGTCATGCTGTTCGCACAGCAACACCCGCAAGCCACGGCCGGCCGCGTCGCGGGCAATGCCTGCGCCGTTGATGCCACCGCCTACCACCAACAGATCGTATTCGAGCGCCATTCGCCTCTTCTCCGCTTCATTCGTTGCGCGCAATACCCATGTCGTCCCCGGGAATTGCTGATGCACCGTAAGATAAGCGACATCCCGAAAGTAAATCAACAATTATTTGTTGTTTTAAGTTCGTTTATGTTTTTTAATGTTCGTATTCGATCAAAATTGTTATTCGGTTTTCAATAGAAAAATGCTCAATCCCAGGCAACAAACCCTGCTGGAGTGCGTGCGCAAGCACGGCACGATCTCGGTGGAAGAACTGGCACAACAACTCAACGTGACCACCCAGACGGTGCGCCGCGACGTCAAGGCCATGGTCGACGAGAGCCTGCTGGCGCGCTATCACGGCGGGGTCGGCCTGCTGTCCTCGACCGAGAACATCGCCTATCCGCAGCGCCAGGTCATGCATGCCGACGCCAAGCGCCGCATCGGCCGCACCGTCGCCGCGCGCGTGCCGGATGGCTGCTCGCTGATCCTGAACCTGGGCACCACCACCGAAGAGGTGGCGCAATCCCTGCAGCAGCACAAGAACCTCCATGTGGTGACCAACAACCTCAACGTGGCCACCACGCTGGGCAGCAATCCCGAACTGGAAGTCATCATCGCCGGTGGCGTGGTGCGCCCGCGTGACCGTGGTGTGGTGGGCGAGGCCACCATCGATTTCATCCGCCAGTTCAAGGTCGACATCGGCATCATCGGCATCTCCAGCATCGAGATGGATGGCGTGCTGCGCGACTTCGATGCACGCGAGGTCAAGGTGGCCCAGACCATCATCGAACAATCGCGCCAGGTCTGGCTGGTGGCCGATGCCAGCAAGTTCGGCCGGCAGGCGCTGGTGAAGATGGCGCACCTGTCGCAGATCGACGTGCTCTTCACCGACGCACCGCCGCCCCCGGAGCTGGCCAAGGTACTGGCCGAGACCGAGGTGGAAGTGGTGATTGCGAAATGATGATCCGGTGCAATGTTGCTGATTTCCTTTTGTTGATTTCCGGTTAAGTCATTCTGCTGTTTTATGTGTCGCCCTTCCCTGTTTTCGGGCGCTGGGAGACATGGATCAATTCATCTGCATTCATCGATTGTCGTCGCTGCACGGCCGGGGGATAGTGGGATGCGCGCACAGGCAAGGCAGGTGGCTCATGCAGTCGCGAAGCCGCCGCCAGCCTGCACGCATCCTGATGATCCCCCTCAAGGAGTGCATATGACGCAAACCATGAAAGCCGCCGTCGTCCGCGAATTCGGCAAGCCCCTGTCGATCGAGGAAGTCCCCATCCCGACGCCCGGTCCGGGCCAGATCCTGGTCAAGTTCGAAGCCAGTGGCGTGTGCCACACCGATTTGCATGCCGCCCATGGCGACTGGCCGGTCAAGCCGCAGCCGCCCTTCATTCCCGGCCACGAAGGCACTGGCTATGTGGCCGCGCTGGGCGCCGGCGTCAAGCGCATCAAGGAAGGCGACCGCGTCGGCGTGCCCTGGCTGCACACCGCCTGCGGCTGCTGCCAGCCCTGCCGCACCGGCTGGGAAACCCTGTGCGCCGAACAACAGAACACCGGCTACTCCGTCAATGGCAGCTTCGCCCAATACGGCCTGGCCGATCCCAATTACGTAGGCCGCCTGCCCGATGGCCTGGAGTTCGGCCCGGCCGCCCCGGTGCTGTGCGCCGGCGTGACCGTCTACAAGGGCTTGAAGGAAACCGAGGTGCGCCCCGGCGAATGGGTGGTGATCTCCGGCATCGGCGGCCTGGGCCACATGGCCGTGCAATATGCCAAGGCCATGGGCATGCACGTGGTCGCCGCCGACATCCACGAAGACAAGCTGGCGCTGGCCAAGAAGCTGGGTGCCGACCTGGTCGTCGATGGTCGCAACATCAACGCGGTCAACGAGGTACAGCGCATCATCGGCGGCGCCCACGGTGCGCTGGTCACGGCGGTCTCGCCCAAGGCCATGGAACAGGCGTTCGGCTTCCTGCGTTCGCGCGGCACCATGGCCCTGGTCGGCCTGCCGCCGGGCGACATCACCCTGCCGGTGTTCAATACGGTCTTGAAGCGCATCACGGTGCGCGGCTCCATCGTCGGCACCCGCCAGGACCTGGAAGAATCGCTGGTCTTCGCCGCCGAAGGCAAGGTCGCTGCCACCTTCAGCTGGGACAAGCTGGACAACATCAATGCCATCTTCGCGCGCATGGAAGAAGGCAAGATTGACGGACGTATCGTGCTGGATCTGAGCTAGGCGCGGTCTAGGCGGGCAAGAAAAATGGCGGCTCATGGAAGTGAGCCGCCATTTTCGTCTGCGCGGGAGAAGTCAGGTCGATGACTGTTCCCTGGGTTGCCATTGCCGGATGCCAGCCAGCACATCGCGCATCTTGTCGCGGGCGATCTCCGTGTCATAGGCCACCTGGGCACGCAGCCAGTATCCATCGGACAAGCCAAAGAAGCGTGCCAGTCGCAGATCAGTGTCGGCCGTGATGGCGCGCTTGCCATTGACGATTTCGCTGATCCGCAATTGGGACACGCCGATTTCCTTCGCCAAGCGATATTGGGTGATCCCCATGGGCAGGAGGAACTCTTCAAGGAGCAACTCTCCCGGTGTCACCGGTGCAATTTGACGAACCATGCTCACTTGCCTCCTAACGATGGTAATCGACGATCTCGATGTCGAATGCGCTGCCCTCTTTCCACACAAAGCACAGACGCCATTGATCGTTGATCCGGATACTGTATTGCCCGCGTCGACTGCCTTTGAGCAGTTCAAGACGGTTCTGAGGTGGAATCCTCAAATCGGCCAGCAGCACTGCAATTTCCAGTTGTCGCAGCTTGCGCAGGGCGGCGCGCTCGATATTGACGAAACGGCTTACGCGCCGACCTTCGTACAAGGCCTGGGTATCAGAACACTTGAAATTTTCAATCATGGGAATAGTAACGCCATACAATAGTAACGTCAAACGATATTATTCTGACCATTCCCACGATACGAACAGATACTACGCCCCTACCAGAACCCCAACACCTTCCACCACATACTCCCCACCGTCGCAAACACCAGCAACTCCACCACGGCCATCACGAAGCCCACGCCCCACCACTTGCCCATGGAAACATAGCCGCTACCGAAGATGATGGGAGAGGTACCGGTGGCGTAGTGCGTCAGCGTCATCATGATGGCCGAGCCGGCCGTCATCATCAGCATGAAGGGCATCACGTACTGCGGCGGCAACAGTTGCGCCCCCACCGTGAGGAAGGCCAGCAGCATGGCGCTGATGTGGGCCGTGGTGCTGGCAAAGAAATAGTGCGACAGCACGAACACCAGCAACAACACCGCCGCCACCGCAAACCAGCCCATGCCGCTGGCGACGATGGCCGCCTTCATGCCCTCGGAGAACCAGGCCACCACGCCGGTCTTGTTCAACTGCTCGGCCAGCATCACCAGCGCACCGAACCAGACCAGGGTATCCCAGGCACTCTTCTCGGAGAGCACGTCGTCCCAGTCGATGGTGCCAGTGATGATCAGCACGAACAGGCCGACGAAGGCGACCACCGTGGGATCGAGCGTAAAGGCCTGGCCCAGCAGCATGGCCGGCACGTTGGCCCACAGCAGCAGCAACAGGCCGAAGGTCCCCAGCATGACCTTCTCGCTGGCCGACAGCGGCCCCATGGTCGCCAGTTCACTGCGGGCGAAATCGACCGCATTGGGCGTGGCCTTCAATTCGGGCGGCGAGATCAGGTAGATCACCAGCGGCATGAGCAGCAGGCACACCAGCCCCGGCAGCAGCATGCACAGCGCCCAGGTGGTCCAGGACAGTTGCAGCGCATGGCCGGTGGCCTTGGCCACGTAGTTCACCACCAGCGGATTGGGCGCGGTGGCGGTGAGGAACATGGCCGAGGTGATCGGGTTGGCGTGGTAGTTGACCAGCGCCAGGTAGCTGCCCACCTTGTTCTGCGTCCCCTTGGCCGGATCGGAATCGAAGGCATTGGCGATCGACTTCATGATGGGATGGACAATGCCGCCACCGCGCGCCGTATTGCTGGGCGTGAAAGGCGCCAGCACCAGCTCGCAAATGGCCAGGCCGTAGCCGATGCCGAGGGTGCGACGCCCCAGCAGGGCGATGAACATCAGGCCCACGCGCCGCCCCAGGCCGGTCTTCTTCAGCCCGCGCGAGATCAGGATAGCCACCACGATGAGCCAGATCAGCGGATTGGAGAAGCTCGCCAGCGCATCGGCGATGGCGCCCTTGGACGAATTGGACGTGACCTGCGACAGCGAGACGATGACGATGGCCATCATCGCCATCACGCCAATGGGCATGACCTTCAGGATGATGGCCACGATGGTGGTGAGGAAGATGGCCACCAGCGTCCATGCCTTGGGTGCCAGTCCGGGCGGGCAAGGCGTGAGCAGCAGCAGGATCAGCACTGCCGTGGTGATCAGGGCCGGCAGCAGCCTGAACGGCACGGCCTCATTGAAGTAGTTGAAAGTGGCTTTGAGTTTGGCGAGCATTGCGACATCCCTGGAACGAATCAATGGCGGGCCGTCGGGAGAGCCTCATGCGGCTCTCCAGCGGACCGGCCCCAGTATAGTGAGGCCGCGCGGCGAGCGCGGCGGCAGTCTGGCCATGATTTGATCTGCGCTAGTAAAAGCCAGGTTTTATTGCCGAAAACCACGATCGCACAGGCCGTCGGTCATCTTGGCCACCGCTATCGACCTGTATCCAGTCAACATCATCGCCGACCAATTCTTACAAAATCCCAACAATTGCTAACGATTATCATTTATATTTCGCATCCCGACCTACCAAGCCAAGAAACCACAAGATGCGATTGCAGCGAGAACACCTTCGTCCCGCCCACTGGCTGGCCGCCAGCCTGATGACCATGGCCCCGCTGGCCTGGGCCGAAGGCAGCGAAGCCAGTACCGGCAGCCAGAGCGGCGCCCTGCCCGAGATCAGCGTGGTCTCCGACAAGAGCCCGGCCAGCTACAACGCCGCCTCCACCAGCGGCGCCACCCGTACCGACACGCCGCTGCTGGAGATCCCGCAATCGGTGCGCGTGATGACCACCCAGCAGATCGAGGACCTGGGCGCGGTGCGCCTGGCCGATACCGTGGACTACGTCAGCGGCATCAGCCGTCTCAATGACTTCGGCGGCACCTGGGACAACTTCGCCATTCGCGGCTTCAGCAGCACCGACATGGGCTTCCTGATCAATGGCTTCCCCGGCTCGCGTGGCTACAATCCGCGCCGCGACACGGCCAATATCGAACGCATCGAATTCCTCAAGGGGCCGGCCTCGGCCCTGTACGGCAGCAGCGAGCCGGGTGGCACCATCAACATCGTCACCAAGAAGCCGCAGTTCACCAGCAAGAACAGTGCCGAACTCAGCGCCGGTACCGGTGGCCTCAGGCGCGCCTCGGTCGACAGCACCGGCCCGCTGGGACAGAGCGTGGCCTATCGCCTCATCGCCATGACCGAAGAGGGCGATAGCCGCTCCAGCCTGCTCAACAACCGGCGCTCCCTGGTGGCGCCCTCGGTGGCGTGGGTGATCGACCGCGATACGCTGCTGAACTACGAGGGCGAATTCCTGCAGGCCAGCACGCCGCTGGACCGCGGCATCATCAATGTGCGCGGTGTGCTGGGCACGCTGCCGCGTGATCGCGTGCTCAGCGAGCCCTCCGATGGCAACATGCAGATGCGCAGCAACACCCACCAGCTGACCCTGGAGCGCAGGCTCTCCGAACAATGGCGCGCCAAGTTCGGCGCCAGCTACAAGGAAAGCAGCTTCGACGGCTACTACACCGAAGCCGCACTGAGCAATGCCCTGGCCGCCGACAACCGCACCCTGAACCGCACGCGCACCTGGCGCCAGCTGCCCTCGCGCGATGTGTCCTTCCAGGCCGAACTGCAGGGCAATTTCACTACGGGCGCCATCGGCCACACCGTGCTGGTGGGCGCCGAAGCCTCGACGCTGTGGATGAACACCGAGATCCTGCGCTCGGCCAACACGCCCATCGACATCTACAACCCGGTCTATGGCAGCGCCCTGCTGCCGCTGACCAATCGCACCTCCAGCTCGGACGAGAACCAGCGCGTCAAGGCCTTGTTCGTGCAAGACCAGTTGAGCCTCTCGCCGCAATGGAAGCTGCTGGGTGGCCTGCGCTGGGACCAGTACAACCAGAGCGTGGAAAACCGCGTCGGCGGCGTCACCACGACCTCGCAGCAACAGAGCGCGGTCTCGCCGCGTGCCGGCATCACCTACCTGCCCACGACCTGGAGCTCGGTGTACCTGACGGCGGGCAAGTCCTTCCGTGGCAACAGCGGCGTGGATATCAATGGTCGTGCCTTCGATCCCCAGCATTCGACCGCCTACGAGGCCGGCGTGAAGCTGCAGAGCACGGATGAGCGCCTGGGCGCCAACTTCGCGCTCTACGACATCACCAAGACCAATGTGCTCACCGCCAGCGATGTGGCCGGTTACTCGGTGGCAGCCGGCGAGGTCAAGAGCACCGGCTTCGAAGCCGATGCCTATGGACAGATCGATGCGCACTGGCGCCTCTCGGCCAACTTCTCCTGGGACAATGCCCGCGTCACCCGCGACAAGACCCTGGCCGCCGGCACCCGCCTGACCAATATCCCGGCCTACAGCGCTGGCCTCTTGGCCATGCGCGAGGATGTGCTGGCCAATGGCACCCGCTACGGCCTGGGCGGTGGCGTGAACTACGTGGGCAATCGCTCCGGCAATACGGCCGACACCTATTCGCTGCCGGCCTACACCACCGTCAAGCTGCTCAGCTACTGGCAGGTCAGCAAGACCGTGCGCCTGTCACTGGACGTGCATAACCTGTTCAACCGCAACTACTACGTGGGATCGTGGGGCAACCTGTACGTGATGCCTGGAACGGAGCGCACCGTGGTGGCGCGCATGAAGATCGATCTATAGACACAGCGGCCGACTCTGGCCTCATGAGGCCAGCCCATGATAGATCTCCTCTTCCTGGGCGAAATGCAGGGAGAGGATGGCATGAAGCGCATAGAGAGTCCGCCGTATTTCCTGTGTCAGCGCGATATCGGATGCCAGGTCCGCCGCTTGCGCAGCCAGGCGCTCGACCTGGCGACAGAGACGATGTATTTCGCGGTGTGCATTGCTCATCGGCGCCAAGGGGTCAAGGCCGCCGATCAGTTGCGTCAGGCGCGGATACAAGCGGGCATCGTCGCCCAGCTCATGGGGCAGGATCGTCGTCTGCAGCAACTGGCTCAGTGACGCCAGTTCTTCGCGCAGCGCTGCGGTGGATAACTGACCGATACCATCGGCCAGTGAGAGAAGACGATCCAATACCGGTACCAGCCGGGCATGCTCGTCCTGCAACTTGCGCAACTCGTCCGCCGTAATCTGCCCGGCCGCATTCCCTCTTTCCACGCGCAGGACACGCAAGGCATTGAGGATCACAACAACGTCGATCATCTCCTGCAGCAGCGCACCTGCCACCGGCGGAAGATAACCGAACGCGGCGATGCCCATGGCCACCACCGACAGTCCCATGCCGGCCAGCACACTCTGCAACGCGATGGCACGTGTCTGCTGCGCCACACGAACAGCGAAGGCAAGCCGATCCAGACGATCCACCAGCAATACCACCTGTGCCGACTCCGCCGCCGCCGCCGCCCCCCTGGCTCCCATGGCCACGCCGATGTCAGCGGCGGCCAATGCCGGTGCATCGTTGATACCATCACCAACCATCATGGTCACGCCGCGATGGCGCGCCTCGGTGATCGCCGCCAGCTTCGAAGCGGGACTCTGCTCAGGCATCACCTCGTCCACACCCAGAGACTGGCCAATGGTCGTGGCGACATCACGCCGGTCTCCCGTGAGCATGACGATACGTCCTGCCCCGCATGCCCGTAACAGCCGCAGAGCGCGCGGTGTTTCCAGCCGGATCTCATCTGCCATGTGCAACACCGCCGCGAGCTGGCCGTCCACGCCAATGTAGACACCCGCCGCGCCTTCATAGCCCACACGCTCTCCGAGCCTGACGGCCCAGGGGGGCATGCTCGCCCCGGCCAGAACGTAATCGGCCGTTCCCACCCGCACCTCCAGTCCCTGCACATTTCCGGACAGCCCGGCACCGGGCAGCTCACGCACGTTCTCGGGGATGCCCAAATTCAAACCGCGCTCGACGGCCGCACGCACGACCGCCTGCCCGATCGCATGTGCGGACATCTGTTCCAGCGTCGCTGCCAGCGACAGTACCTGGTCTGGATGTCGCGATGGCGCCACGCTCATTGCCTTCAGGCTGGCCTTGCCGCCCGTGAGCGTACCGGTCTTGTCAAAGAAGAGGATCTCCACCTGGGCCAATCGTTCCAGCACGGCGCCGTGCTTGACCAGCACGCCGCGTTGGGCGCAACGGGACATGGCGCAAACAAGCGCAACGGGCACGGCCAGAATGAGGGGACACGGTGTAGCCACGACTGCCACCGCCAAGGCCCGATGCGGATCACCTGTGAACAGCCAGGCCAGCCCCGCAATTCCCAGGGCCACCGGCACGAACAGCAAGGCATAACGGTCGGCCATGCGGGTAGCAGGTGCCCGGGTGCCTTGCGCCGTCTGAACCAGACGAACGATATTGGCGAAAGTCCCCTCTTCGGCGGTACTGACGGCCAGCAACTCCAATGCCTCGCCGGCGTTGATGCAGCCGCTGGCCAGGGCCGCTCCCTGAGGGTAGGCCACCGGCAGGGATTCCCCCGTCAGGGTTGCTTCATCGATCACCGCTGGACACAGTAACGTGCCATCCACCGGTACCGTCTCACCGGGCCGCACCAGCAGGCGATCGCCCGGAGCCACCTGTTCCAATGGTACGGTCTCGATGCGCTGACCAACTCGACGATGCGCCACCCTGGGCTGCCTGGCCAGCAAGGCCGACATTTCCTCCCGGGCACGCTGCTGGGCATGGTTCTCCAGGGCCCGCCCGCTGACAAACATCAGGGCAATCACGGCGGCGGCCAGGTATTCATGCAAGGCAATGGCACCTGCCAGCGAGGCCAGGGCAATCAGATCAAGTCCCCATTGCCGGCGCCACAATGCATGAAGGGACTCAGCGAAGATAAAGAGCAGCACCAGCGTGGCACTGCCCAGCCATAGCCACTGGGCAATGGGCGCCCGCTCCAGGAAATGCAGTAGCGCGCCGCCCACCAGAGCAACGGCACAAAGCAATACGAACGGTAGAGGGAGACGCTTGTACCAATACATGAGAGACAGGGCCGGCGGCAAGCACGATCGGATCTGCTGGTAACTCAGTGGGCACCGACGACAACGAGAGGCATGCAAGAGTGCAGTTCAGATGATGCGCCCCTTACGATCCGCTCACCATCACAAAACCTGACAATCGTGACTTGGGTCAAGAGGAGGGAAGCTGAGCATTTCCTCTTGTCAACACACCCTTCTCGGCCAAGGCCTGGCTCACGCTTCCCCTGCACGCTGACAAGCCAGATGGGCCGCTTTCAGGCGGGCCACCCCCTCGATGATCTCCTGAGGTTGAGCATTGGCAAAGGACAGCCGCAGTCGCGCGGCGTCGGCGTACTGCGCATAGAAGGCTGCGCCCGGTACGTACATCACGTTCTGCCTGACCGCCTCGTGCAATAGCGCAGTGGCATCCGTTGCATCATTCCAGCGGGCCCAGATGAACATGCCACCCTCCGGCGCGATCAGTGACAGCGCGTCACCGAAGGCACGCCGCAGGGCATCGAGCATGATCTCGCAGCGCTCGCGATAGGTGGCGATGATGGCCGGCAGATGCGCCTGCAGGCAGCCGTCGGCGAGATAGCGGGCCGCCGCCATCTGCATCCACGGTGCCGTGCAGAGGTCGCCGGTCTGCTTGGCGATCACGGCCCGACGCAGGATCTCGGGAGAACCGCACATCCAGCCGATGCGCAAACCCGGCGCCACTACCTTGGACAGGCTCGACAGGTACACCAGCCAGTCAGCGGCCCCCGGGATCTCGTGCGCCACCTGCAGCAGGGGGGGTTGTACCGCGCCGCTGAAACGCAACTGCCCATACGGATCATCTTCGATCACCAGGAACTGGTAACGCACCGCCAGCGCCAGCAGGTGACGCCGGCGTGCCAGCGGCAGGGTCGCACCGGTCGGATTGGCAAAGGTCGGCACCACATAGAGCAGCCGGGGACGGGCGCCCCCGATGAGCAACTGTTCCAGCGCCTCGGTGTCCATGCCCGCCTCGTCCCCCGGCACTTCCAGCAAGTCGGCACCGGCCAGCCGCAGCGCCTGGATCGCCGCCGGATAGCAGGGGCGTTCGATGGCGACGCCATCACCCGGACTGAGCATGACCCGCAGCAGCAATTCAAAGCCTTGCTGCGAACCGGTCGTAACGATCAGGTCGGCTACCTCGCCGGCACCGCCGATGCGATCATGGGTAAGCTTGCGCAAGGCCTGGGCCAGCACCGCCGTGCCTTCGGTGGCGCCATATTGCAGGCAGGCGGCGGGGGATTGCTCCAGCACTGCGGCGGCACTGCGCGCCAGGGCATCGGCATCGAACAGCGCCGGTGCCGGATAGCCGCCGGCAAAGGAAATCATGCCGGGCTGCTGCGTGTACTTGAACAGTTCGCGGATGGGCGAGCCTTGCGGCGACTGGAAGGCGGGATTGAAGCGGTAGGCGGCGGTCATGATCGTACGCGGGCAAGAGAAACATCAGGACGACAGCGGCCCTGCGCCGCCCGGAAGGCGGCACACATCACACTGCAGTCACACAGCGACAGGAGGGAAGCGCGACGACAGTCAGCTGTCGTCGCGCCAGTGGCTTACTGCTCGATCATGCGGTTCCAGCGGTTGTTCCACTCGGAGCGCTTCTCGTTGACCACATCCCAGTCCACGGTATTGAGGTTCTTGGTCAGCACTTCGCTCTTGCCCAGCTTGGCTTGCGCGGCCTCCGACAGCGGCACGTTGCGGTTCACCGGAATGGAGTTGGCCAAGGCCATGCTCTTGGCCTGGACCGCCGGGGTCAGCAGGTATTCGAGCAGCTTCTGGGACAGTTCGGGTTCGGTGTTGCCCTTGATCGGACAGGCGCCGGTCATCAGCAGCACGCCGCCTTCCTTGGGGGTGGCGAACTCGGCCGGGATGCCCTTGTCCTTGAGGTTGGCGATACCGGTGACAGTCAGCGGGAAGATCGCCGCTTCATTGGTCTGCACCATCTCCGAGATCTTGGCCGAGCTCGACAGGTATTCGACCACGTTGGGGCCGATGCTGCTGCCCCACTTCTTGAAGCCCGGATCGACGTTCTTGTCGGTGCCCCCCACCAGGCGGTTGAACATCATGAAGCCATACAGGCCGAAGGTACTGGCCGAGATCGACTGGAACACCACCTTCTGCTTGTACTTGGGATCGGCAAAATCCATCCACGAGGTCGGCGCCGGCCAGCCCTTCTCGGCGAACAGCTTCTTGTTGTAGCCGATGCCCAGCACGCCCATCTCGATGGCTACGGCCTGGTCGTTGGCCAGGCGCGCAAAGGGATAGACGTCCTTCAGGACGGCGGCATCCTTGACCTTCTCGCACAGGCTCATGTTGATGGCACGGTACATCACGCCATCATCGAGGAAGGCCACATGCATCTGTGGCTTATCCCTCTGGGCTTGCATCTTGGCGATGATGTCCGAGGAGGTACCCGGCACGACCACCACCTTGACGTTGTTGGCCTTCTCGAAGTCGGGGAAGATCGACGCCGTGTAGTTCTTTTCCATCGTGCCGCCATTCATGCCGACGTAGATGGTCTTGGTCTGCGCCTGGGCGCCGGTGGTGACACCCATGGTCGCTGCGATTGCACAGGTCATTGCCAGGTACTTCATCTTCATCACTCAACTCCTTGCCGATTTGCCGATGTGGATCCCCGCCTGCGGCGGGGTGTGGAAACGAGGGTGAACACCGCCAGGCGCTCCCTGCCTGGCTGCTTGTTCTGATTATTGTTGTTGTTTTTCTTTTGCGGATGCCGATAAGGCGCCCGTCAGTCGATGTCGAATTTCACTCCCTGTGCCAGCGGCAAGGTCTTGCTGTAGTTGATGGTGTTGGTGGCGCGGCGCATGTAGTTCTTCCAGGCGTCCGAGCCCGATTCGCGGCCGCCGCCGGTTTCCTTTTCGCCACCGAAGGCGCCGCCGATCTCGGCGCCGCTGGTGCCGATGTTGACGTTGGCCAGGCCGCAATCGCTGCCCACGGCCGAGACGAACAGCTCGGCTTCGCGTATGTCGTTGGTAAAGATCGCCGAGGACAGCCCCTGCGGCACGGCATTGTTGAGGGCAATTGCGTCGGCCAGTTCGTCGTACTTCACGATATAGAGGATGGGCGCGAAGGTCTCATGATGCATGATGGCGGTCTGGCCGGGCATGGTGACCAGGGCCGGACGCACATACCAGCCCTCCCCCATCACCTCGACACGCTCGCCGCCGGTGACTTCACCACCTTGCGCGCGGGCCTGCTGCAGGGCCGCCTGCATGGCATCGAAGGCGGCGCGGTCGATCAGCGGACCGACCAGGGTATCGGGCTGCAGCGGATCCCCCACCTTGACGCTGGCGTAGATGCGCTTGATCTGCGCCACCACCTGCTCATGGATGCTGCTATGGACGAACAGGCGACGCAGGCTGGTGCAACGCTGGCCAGCCGTGCCCACCGCCGAGAAGGTGATGGCGCGCAGGGCCAGGCTCAGGTCAGCCGAGGGTGCGACGATCATGGCGTTGTTGCCGCCCAGTTCCAGCAGACTGCGACCCAGGCGCTCGGCCACCACTGTGGCGACCTTGCGGCCCATGCGCACGCTGCCGGTGGCACTCACCAGCGGCACCAGCGGCGAACGCGACAGGCTCTCGCCCAGGTCGGCGCCGCCGATCAGGAGCTGGCACAGCTTGGCGGGCACCAGGTTCGGGCGCTGCGCCGAGAAACGCTCCACCGCACGGGCGAACAGCGCATGCACGGCCAGGGCGGTCACGGGGGTCTTCTCCGAGGGTTTCCACACCACGGCGTTACCGCAGATCAACGCCAGCGCGGCATTCCAGGCCCACACCGCGACCGGGAAATTGAAGGCGGTGATCACGCCCACCACGCCCAGCGGATGCCAGGTTTCCATCATGCGATGGCCGGGACGCTCGGAGGCGATCGTCAGGCCATGCAGCTGGCGCGACAGGCCGACGGCGAAGTCGCAGATATCGATCATCTCCTGCACCTCGCCCAGGCCTTCGGAGAGGATCTTGCCGGCTTCCTGGGTGACCAGCGCACCGAGTGCATCGCGATGCTCGCGCAGCACTTCGCCCAGCACGCGCACCAGCTCGCCGCGCACCGGCGCCGGCACTTCGCGCCAGGCCTGGAAGGCCTGATGCGCATCGGCGATCACGGTCTCGGCATGCGCGGTGGTCTGGGCCTTGAGCTGCGCGATGATCTGACCATCACGCGGCGAGCGGATCACCAGGTCGCTACCGGCATAGGCCGACAAGTCGAAATCGAGGGTGGAGAAAATGCTGGGAGAAGACATGGAGGTCCCTTGTTATCAATGGAGTGGGAGAGGTCTGGAACGATGGAGTATAAGGACAGGCGGGCCAATTCTTAAAACCAAAAAATGTCACCACATCATGACTTTTTCCAATGCACTGCAATGGCACCTGCCTCTGTGTGAGGATGTGCAAGGATGGTGCAATGCATCACACCATGACCGACGCCAGGCCTTGATCCGACTGGGATGGCGAGGAAGGTGCGGGGCTGGACGGGAGGCCGTCCGCAGAGGACGGTGATGCGATGACCGGAAAACACCGGCCATGAGTTTTAGTATGCACGAGCCGGATTGCACCGAAGTAATGCAGGCGCGTTGCGCGCTCAGCCCGCCTTCAGTTCACTCAATATCCAGTCGCGGAACTTGATGATGGCGGCCTTGCCTGCATTCTTCTCGGGATAGACCAGGTAGTAGGATTGCGGGCTCTTGACCGCGAAGGGGAAAGGCACCTGCAACTGCCCCAGGCTGATCTCGGTCTCGACCATGAACTTGGGCATGAGCGCCACGCCCATGCCGGCCACGGCGGCCTGGATCACCATGGCCAATTGCTCGAAGCGCGGGCCGGCCAGGGCATTGGGACAATCCACGCCGACATGGCGGAACCAGTCCTGCCAGGCTTGCGGGCGGGTGGTGTGCTGCAGCAGGGTGACGTTGCCGAGGTCTTCGATGGTGCCGATACGGTCACTCAAGGCCTTGCTGCAGACCGGCACCACTTCCTCGCCCATCAGGCGCACCATCACGGTATCGGGCCAGTCGGGCTCGCCGAAATGGATGGCGGCGTCGACCTGGCGGGTATTGAAATCGAAGGGCAGCACTTCGGTGCTCAGGTTCAGCAGCACATCGGGATAGGCCGCTGAGAACTTGGCCAGGCGCGGAATCAGCCACTTCACGCCGAAGGTCGGCAGGATCGCCAGGTTCAGCACGCTGGCCAGGCTGTTGTAGGTCATCACCTGGAAGGTCGCCATCTCGATCTGCTTCAGGATGGTGGAGACCTGGCCGGCGTAGTCGCGCCCGGCTTCGGTGAGGATCAGGCGGCGGTTGATGCGCTCGAACAGCTTGACGTTGAGGTACTCCTCCAGGATCGCCACCTGCCGGCTCACCGCGCCCTGGGTCATGTGCAATTCATTGGCCGCCTTGGTAAACGACATGTGCCGCGCCGACGTATCGAAGGCGATCAGGCAGGACGTGGACGGGATGAAACGGCGCATGGGGCGAAATCCGCTGGGATAATGACCCCGCACTATAGCAAAATCGATGCCGCCCCCGGCATCAGGATGCAGGCGGTTCATGGCATCGATTCCTGGCCAGGCTTTGATGGTGTCATCCGGCGCGACGATCGCTCACCCCGCCGGAAGACCTCGACCGCCCCTCAGCAGGCACTGGCCGATTCTGCGGCGGGCGCGCCCGCCTCGGTCATCTTGAAGATGCCCTGGGCGTTGCCACTGTCGAAGCTGAGATCCAGCTTTTTCTGGCCGGCCTCATCGACGTAGTAGTCGCGGGTGATGAACTCATAGAAGGAGCCCGGCACGGTCACCGCCACCGGCTGGCCATCATCGCCCTGCAGCTGGTAGTCGACCTTGACGGCGCGCAAGGCCGTCTGGCGCACACGGCCATTGCGCGACACCTCCACCAGGTCCTTGATGGGACGACCCAGCTGACGCTGGCGCTCGGCCGTGGCGACGACATCGGCCACGCGGTCGGTGGCATGGTTGAAGGCATTGCCCTCGGTGGAGATCCAGGCCATCTCGGCCGACTCGGCCTTGAGGGTCTCGTACTGCGCCACCGTAGGCAGCTCGTGATGCCGCGCGAAGCAGCTCAACATGGCCGGCAGCAGGCGCTTGGCATCAGCCAGCGGCAGGCTGCCCTGCGCCGACAGCGTGGTCAGCAGCGCCTGTACCTCGTCACTGAGGGGATTGCGCGACGAGGCCAGCACGGCATCGACGGTCTGCTGGAACTGCGGCGAGAATTGCTCGGGATGCAGTTCGCTGACGAAAAACTGGGCAATGTTCTCGGCATCGTCGGCATGGGTATAGACGCGGCCGGTCATCTTGATGCGCGCCAGCGGATAGGTGCCGGTCTGCTCGTAGCCCAGCGGCAGCAGCACGCGGGTGAACAGCGCCTCGCCATCGGGGAAACCGGTATCACGGCCCAGACGCACAGTGCGCACGGCGCCATGGTCGAAGCAGATCTTCACGCCCTCGCGCTCGGCATCGGCCACGTAATCGCGACCGGTGGAGACCTGTTGCAGTAGTTGCTCGAAGAGCAGCATGTTCAGTGCCTGGGCCAGCTCCAGGCGGGAGACGTCCTGGCCGGCCGGGCGCAAGGTCGACGCCGGCACCTCCAAGCGGACGAACTGATGGCGCACGATGTCACTATCGCCGTAATGGGAGAGGAGAAGCTGGTACAGGTTACTGTCTTGGGGGGAGCTGGTCATTGGGCTGGCGCCTAGGCTGTGATGGTGAGATCACCTCATGGTAACGGCAGCCGATGATGGGAATAAAACGATAAATTCTGATATGTGGATGCCTTTTTCTCATGCAAAGCCGACTTCAAGCCTGTCATGCGGCCCCCTCAAATGCACAGTGAGCACGTGACCGTCCTGGCCGGTTCCACCGGGATCGCCCCCGGCTTGAACCTGAAGAAACCGATCGACGGCATCTGCTCATATCGCCTGACCGATCGCTTGCGCACCGCTTCATCAATCGAAGCAACGGAGAAAAACGGGAATTCGCCCTCGGTCATGACGACGATACCGTCGTAGTCATCGTGCTCATCACTAAGGCACTCGACCAGGATCTCGAACATGTCGATGCACCGAGCCATGGCTTCGCCATCGGTCTGGGGATGCCATTCGGCGTCGGTCGGGCAGTAGGGAGTGACGAAGCGGCCGTCGTGGTTCACGCAGGTGAGCGAGACGTCAATGCACATCGTCGAGACGAGGTGCGTCACCATCAGCTTGAGGATGGCCAGGTCCGCTTTCCTGACGCAACCGGAGGCGTCGAAGAGCAGCAAGACATGGTGGCGGGACCGCGCCCCCTGACAGGGGCGCGACAGGATGACATCCTGGATGAAGGTAGTGATGCTGGACTTCATGGCCTGGCGACTGGTGAGCGGACCGGTTCAGAACGTCTCCCAGGAATCGCCATCGCCTGATGTCTTCTCCGGGGTCTTGGGCGTAGATGCGATGGATGCGGCGGTGGGTACAACGCTGACCGGACGCGCCAGCCGGGCTACCGGACGGCTCGCTGCCGAGGTAGTGGTCCGGGTTGTCGCCGCACGAGGCGGCGCGCTGTTCGTCACCACAGGGATAGGGCCGGCATCGTCAAGCTTGAAAATGTTGATAGCGTTAGTGAGGCGCTGGGCCTGCGTCTGCATGGCCTGGGCCGCCGCGGCGGCCTCTTCCACCAGTGCCGCGTTCTGCTGGGTCACGGTATCCATCTGCGTGACCGCACGGTTGATTTCCTCGATACCGGTGCTCTGCTCCGAGCTGGCCGCGGAAATCTCGCCGACGATATCGCTCACGCGTTTGACGCTATCGACCACCTTTTGCATGGTGACACCGGCCTGGTCGACGAGTTGCGTCCCCCCATGGACCTCGGAGACCGAATTGTCGATGAGCTGCTTGATTTCCTTGGCTGCGGCAGCCGAGCGCTGGGCCAGGCTGCGCACTTCCGAGGCCACCACGGCAAAGCCGCGTCCCTGCTCGCCGGCACGCGCAGCCTCGACCGCCGCGTTCAGGGCCAGGATATTGGTCTGGAAGGCGATGCCGTCGATGACGCCGATGATATCGACGATACGGCGCGAGGACTCATTGATGGAGTTCATGGTCTTCACCACCTGTGCTACCACTTCGCCCCCCTCGACCGCGATGGCCGAGGCGGAGGCAGCCATCTGATTGGCCTGGCGGGCATTGTCGGCGTTCTGCTTGACGGTGGACGTCATCTCGTCCATGGCCGAGGCGGTCTCCTCCAATGCTCCGGCTTGCTGCTCGGTGCGTGCCGACAGTTCCAGGTTGCCGCTCGAGATTTCCTTGGAAGCTGCGGCGATGCACTCGGCCCCGCCACGGACATCGCCGACGATGGACTTCAGGTTCTCGTTCATCTTCTTCAGGGACGCCATCAGCATACCGGTCTCGTCGCTGGAGACGACGTCGATGGCGGTGATCAGGTCACCTCCGGCAACGTTCTCGGCAATGTGTACTGCCGTCTGCAGAGGCTGCACGATGGAGCGGGTGATCAGGTAGCCGAGGATCACCGCGACCAGCACGGCGAAGGCCGAGCACGCCAGCGTCACGTTGATCGCCAGCGCGCCCTCGGCCAGGGCCGCATCGCCTTCCTGCTGCAACAGGCGGTCCTGTTCGTTGGCGTAGGCGGTGGCGGCGTCCAGGTAGGCCACCTGCGCATTGGTGATCTTGCGCAGCACATATTCCTTGCTGTCGGCAACATTGTTCGCCTTCACCAGGACGATCAGCGCACCGCTCTGCTTGTCGAACTGCTCGTGCAGCGTCTGGAGGTTGCCGATGTATTTCCTGCCATCGGCATCAGACTCGGCCTTGGCGAGACGGGAAATCGTCTCGGCGGTCTTCCTGACCGCCGCCGCCAGCTGGCCGAAACGCTTTTCGTTGCCCTCCTGGTTGCCGATGTCGATCACGATACCGCGCAGGTACTTGATCTGTTCATTGACGCCATCCCGCACATCGTAGGCAAGACGGACCTTGATGTAGCGCTCATCGGTGATCTTGTCGATGGTGGCATTGATCGTCCGTATCTTCACGAAAGCGGTCAAGCTGACCACCAGCAGCAGCGCGATGACCACGGCAAAAGCTACACCCAGCCTGACTCCCACGCCCAGGCTCTTGAATTGCGGCATGACTCCCCCCTTTGTATATTCACGGGCGTCTTCGCCCTCCCCCACACTCTGCCGGCGCGCTACCATCCGGGAGACTTGTTGCCCCCCTTGCTTGCCGATCGGCATGTTCGACTAATGTATTACAAGGCCTCGCAATTGATTAGTCGCTCGTTGGTGAATTGATTGATTAATTTCGCTTAAGAATCCAGCGAGGAAAAATGAGGATTATTTCAACGTCTCCGACGGCCCCGCCCCGCCTTGGTCACGATGCGTGACGAATGGCGAAGATTCCACTGTTTTATTAAACAATGCCATCAGGATTTTCTGGCTAATCAAGCATACCAAGTTGTAATACATTGGTGAACTAAGGCATTTCCCTATAGGCAGCGCTCACCCGTTGCTTATAGTGAGAGCTCATCAATGAACCGCAACTCCAACTCCAACTCGAATGACACAACTCAAAAAAATCCACGTCAGTGAGCTGGCTGTAGGCATGTACTTCTCCGGTTTCGACGGATCCTGGATCGACAACCCGTTCTGGCGAACCAAGTTCCTGATCAAGCGCGCCACCGACATCAGCCAGGCGCGGACCGCAGGCTTCGAATTTTGTTGGATCGATACGACGCTCGGCATCGACACCAGCGACGCACCGGTGGCCGAGCCCAGCGAGCCCGTCGAAGACATCGTCCTGTCCCCCGATCCGGCCGACGATTACAGCCGTGAACTGAGCGAGGCCATGCGCCTGTACGAGAATGCCAAGGACTCGACCCAGCAAATGTTCAAGCAAGCCCGGCTGGGCAAGACACTCGATGTCGAGAAGTGCCAGGACCTGGTGAATGAGATTGCCGCCTCGGTGACTCGAAACTCGAATGCACTGCTGAGCATCATCCGCCTCAAGCGCGCCGACGAATACACCTACCTGCACTCGATCGCCGTCTGCACCCTGATGGTCGCCCTGGGACGCACGTTGGGCATGGATGACACCGCCTGCAAGGAAGCCGGTCTGGCCGGCTACCTGCACGACGTGGGCAAGGCGTTCATCCCGCTGGAAGTGCTCAACAAACCCGGCAAGCTGACCGACCAGGAATACCGCCTCATCCAGCGCCACGCCACGCTGGGCTACGAATACCTGAAAGGCTTCGCGGGCGTTCCCGAATACGCCCTGAGCGTATGCCTGCACCACCACGAGAAGATGGACGGCTCGGGCTATCCCGGCCACCAGCAAGGTGCGCAGATCGATCTCTATTCGCGCATGGCGGCCGTATGCGATGTCTACGATGCCATCACCTCCGACCGCAGCTACAAGGCCGGCTGGGATCCTGCAGATTCGGTGGCGAAGATGGCCACCTGGAACGGCCACTTCGACCGCCCCATCTTCCTGGCGTTCGTGAAGGCGCTGGGCATCTATCCCATCGGCTCCATCGTCAAGCTCCGCTCGGGCCGGACCGCGCTGGTGATCCGCCAGAACCACAAGGACCTGACCAAGCCGGTCGTGAAGGCCTTCACGACGACGGCATCGATCGAGGTTGTCGAGAGCGAGATCATCGATCTATCCGTGTCGGGCCAGAATGACGAGATCGTCGAGCGCAGTGGCCAGGACTGGATCCGTAGCAATGGACTGGTCCTGGATTCGCTGAAGGCCCTGGTGGAGGGCGCTAGCGCTAGCGCCAGCACTGGCGATGGCGGCTACCACCTGGCGTCGTGAAGCTGGGACTGCGGCGGGTGCCGTAGCGCGAAATAGCGCTGGATGTGCTCGATACACGTCTGGATCTTCAACGGCATGGGGTTGCGGTGGCAGGTCGTGAGATAGGCTTGGTAACCGGGTAGCGTCCATTGCGGCAAGATCACGACGAGCCTGCCGGCCTTCACATCACTCTCGATCTTCGCCATCAGCAGGCGTGCCACACCATGGCCCTGCAGCACCAGCCTGTGCAGTGACAGCGCGTGATTGGCGCTCACGCGCGGCTGCAATCTCAGGCGCACCACCTCTCCTCGCATATTGCACATCTCGATGCTGACTTGCGCCCCGTGCGGGGTGAAGAAGAGGAAGTCATGCTCACGCAAGGACTCTGGCTCCACGATGGCTGCATGGGTAGCCAGGTAGTCGGGGGAAGCGCACAAGACGGTTTCCAGATGAGACAGATAAATATCGCCCTCGTCGGGCGCGCGCCCGACGCGCAGGGCGAGGTCGATATTGCTGGCGATCAAATCCACGTTGTGATCGTCGACATCGATGGCGATCTTGAGCTTGGGGTGGCTATCGATGAATTCCTTGAGGGCGGGCACGAGATAGTTCGCCGCCATGAAACTGGAGGCGGCGATGGACAAGCCGCCGACCAGCTCATGGTGCATGACTTCCATGCCCTGCCTTGCCTCTTCCGCCAGCAAGGTCATCCGTCGGCAATTCTCATAAAACATCTTGCCGGCTTCGGTCAGGCAAAGCTTGCGCGTGGTCCGGTGCAGCAGCCGCGTACCGACGTAGGACTCAAGCGCGCTGATGTGCTGGCTCACGGAGGACGACGTCAGTCCCAGCTCGGTGGCTGCCTTGGCAAACGCCCCCAGCTCGACGACCTTGGCGAAGATCACCATGCGAGGAAGGAAATCCATCGCTATTTTTTTCATTCTTTGCCGTCCCGACATGATTGGCTGGAGACGACTGCACTATAGCGGTAGGAAATTAAATCTATGACAAGAATCTGATGGCAATAATGGCCTCAATTTACAGTATCGTGATGATTCCAGTTGTTGATTGTTGATTGTTGATTTGCTCGCAGAATTGACCTTCTGGGGGTGAGGCGTAAAACTTGGACTGGTTTTCGATGCAACCCGACAATGCGCACCTCTCCCCAGATCATCTCCAGGAAGCGAAAAGACTAAACCCACTCTCCCTGCTCAAAACGCGTTGACCCTCCGTTGAACCTTACAAAGAAAAAAGGGATTCCGATTTCTCGGAATCCCTTTTCAGTACTGGTAGCCCCCCCGTGAGTCGAACACGGCACCAACGGATTATGAGTCAAAAGAGCATATAGACGGCATCCCGCAAAGTCGCGCCAGACGCGGCTCACTGGAATTGCATACAGTGCGTAGATTCGGCAAATCGCGTCGATTTGGGCAGAATATTCCCCAGCAAGATTTTCTGAAAGAGCGGCTGCTAAACGAGTGGGCGATGTCCGCCATCGAGCGGAAGTTATGGCAGATTCAACCCTTGACTCTTGCCAACCAACCGAATCAACTCCCCCGCTTGTTCCAACATGGCTGCCGACGCGCTCCCATCAACCAGCCATTTTTCCCCCACTGGCTTTATTCTCACCGCATCCCGAACCGTCAGACTTTCATTGCCAAAGGAATAAGTAATCGATACGATCACATGGGTGAGAGATACGGATTCTTGGATTTGTCCCACATACGCCACCTTGGCGTTACCAACAATATCAGAGGGAATAGCATCACTTCCAGTCAGCTTTTCTAGCGCACGCTTGGCACCAACATACAAACTGAAAGCATCCATTGATCGAATCTTCTGAGGATCATCGGACCCATACATAGTTTGAATCAAGCCAATCACAAACTTCGTTTGATCAGTAAGTGGTTGCTTTTTGAGGAGCTCAAGAAGCGTCGCGTATGTGTTCGCTTGCTTCAGCATCCTTTGATGCGCTTCGGGATGAAGCAATTTGAAGGCCGAATTAATATCAAATTGCAGATTTGCCTGCACATACTGTAATGCGACAGACGCATCAGGCGTTGACGCCGAGGCGCAGTTCCAGTTAAGAGCCATCACAACGACAAGCCAAATTTGTTTTACCAAAAACCTCCAATTCCTCATTTCGTTCCCCCTGTGTTGATTTATGTTGTCACGTCATTCGGTCGCATCTTAGTCTGCTAGAGCACCTGATTACAAGTCCGGTGTGAAAATTATACAAATCAAATACATAGACGCATTTTTGCTCCGCAATTGGAAAAAATAGCGCCGCGCAATGCCTTATAGGGTCTCGCTCGTTTAAGAATTGCGGAGCGGAATTTTGATCCCGTTATGTGAGTGCCCCCTCATGTCGGCGTGACAGGGCGATGAGTTTTGTTAAAATGGCAACTTAGTTTTGCGGAGCGTCCAATACGTGCGCCAGGCCGTTGCAAACTTCACAAAAAGGTACGTAGATGAGGTAAATTTACGCAGAGCTGAATTTTCCCTTGCATGGAACTTCATCAGCTAGGCACTCACCAATTCCAAGAATTAAAGTGTAAATGGCAGCTTTCACGCCGTACACGAATATGTATAGCGTGATATAGTGGACCTGTTTGATACCGACGACTCTGACCTGGATTTGGAAGAGCTAGCTCAGATAGCGGAGAGAGATGCTGATCTTATCGGCGTTTTTCTGGACCAAATTGACGAGTCGGATGATGCCAAATGGCAATTATCAAAGTGGCCAGCGGAAAACTCGCTTCCGCATTTCAATGTCAAAGGTGTGGAGTCGCTTCAGCAGCGCGGCTACAACATTTATCGACTGCGCCCGCTTGGCGCCAGACTACGTAAATTTCGAATCCTGTATGCGTATGACGCAGTACACGACGACTTCTATCTCTTAGCAGTTGTGGTTAAGAACCCGGGCAGTGAAGCCGAGTTGAATGCAATGCTGCCAGGATTTCCTCTGCATAAAACCTACAATTATGAACCTGACCATCCCATCACTCAGCGTATCTGTGAACGATACGACGGGCTTCAAATTCCACGTACTCGACGTTAGGAACGAGCCACGTACCCAAGCAGGTGTGAGTTTCAAAGTAGGTAAGTCCGAACTGAAAAATTCGCAGCGCAACTTCCGGCTGCCTCGCAGGATCACGAGCCGCCTGAAAGAGTGCCATGATCCCGCCGTGAAACAGCGTATGGAGTCGGCTCGTGCCGAACTGGCGGCGGAGCTGCTGGCAAATGAGGACCATTCTTTCGCAACGCTGCGCTTGAGCCGTGGTTTGTCGCAGACTCAACTGGCAGAGTTGATAGGTACTAGCCAGCCGCATATTGCCAAGATTGAAGCTGGAAAAGTAAATCTGCTTTTTGCTACTGCAGTAAAGATTGCAGAAGCGCTGGGGGTTTCCGTTGATACCCTGGTGCCTTTTATCAAAGTGGCAGGTAAAGAGAACACAAAAGTTGACAACGTTAGGGTTATTCTGACATGAGCCGATTTGCGTACTGTCATGTCTGTGACGATATAAGGCAGGAAGTCGGAAATAAGGCCAGTTTGATCGGGGTGTACGGACCGAATATTATGGTTCCGGCGTTCCCTGCCGCCGTTGTGAAATTGGCTTTCTATACCGTTTTTTCAGCAGACCTCGCAGATCCGCCCCGAACACTGGCGGTCAAAATTGAGACTAGCGAAACTGTCTTGCTTGAGTACGCTATCCCTCCCGACCAGCTAGCTGAAAATGTTGCCAAGCTACAAGCAACCCCGGAGGAATTCCCGCAAGGCCGAATAGACATAAATATCAGCATGGTTCTGGAAACGCTGCAGCTGGATAGTGCGACCATATTGACTATTTCCGTCATTGCGGACAGCGTCGCATATGTTGCCAAGCAAATACGAGTCAAGACAGGCTGATCCATTTTTTTGAAGTATGAAGTCCTCATTTTGAGGGCTTTTTTTTCGTGCGTTTCAAACGTCGCGGCCGCAGCAAAAATGTTGCGTGTCTGCGTCAAAATGCGTCAGATTTGAGGCCCGTCTGATGAGGTGCCGCACTAGGCTGGGCGGGCCTCAGCGCATGACGCAAATTTGAGTCAAAACCGACCTATCTAGCGGGCAGGCGCGGGGTGGGGGCAACCGCGCGCGCCGGGCCAAGAAAGTGATTTGCACTGTTCATATACACAGTAATTTTTGTGAGGCACTGTTTCCGTTTCCATCCTATTAATTCTCGTCTATCCCGCGCCCATCCCGCCAGGCAGCCCCGCGTAGCCCATCCCGGCCCTTCAGTTCGCCGGCGCGCCACTGGCCTGCATATCACGCGCATCTTCAGGGCACTGCTCCAACCGTACCGAGGAAGAGTCCGCGCATGCGCAGATCTCCCTCGCGGGCAGGTGCCTTACTGTTGGTGATCATGTCTTCGGTACCAGTGGTGATCGGGAAGGTCGCCCGCTGATCAAGATTTACTCCCTCGTTTTCGAGCCTCTAGCTAATGCCTTGCAGCGCCGCGACGCATCCACGCCGTCGGTCATACCGCTTTTGGCGCATATACAAACAAGGTGCGGAATTGCCTGGCCTTTTGCTGTTGCTGACCGCTGCGTTCACAGCGCTTCGATATGCCTCATCCGGCCGTCAGTAGTCTTGGGGCCCAAAGCGGTGACTCGCAGAGGCACACGGTCTTCTGTGCCACATGCTGGACCTGGGGACCGTGGCTCACACTTTTCTGCAGCATTTTCCGATGGACCAAGCGTGGCTTGGACAGTGGTTCGCCTTCGCCGAATCCCAGATGCGGCGATGGCTGGCCTGCCGGGATGCAGCGCGACTGCAACGCTGGTCTGTCTTTTTCTCCTGACGCTTGATTGTCATGACGTCGCCACGGCAAAGCTACTTGCCCCCCTGTTGACGGCCGGAGGCGTGCGGCACGATTGGGCCTCAGCAGTCGGGCAAGCCGTCAGCGCGCATCATGGTTCCAATTTTTCTGTGCGGACAAGCGGCCAAGCTTGGGGCGAACCAGCCCTGCGGAAATAGGTTCGCCAGGAAATCTTCTATGACTACTGCGCGGTGCTGGATCCGTCCTCTCTTCCGCCGGATCAATCCCTCTCTTCGACTGCAGTGCAGTGGCCGCGAAGCGGAGGCACTCTGACCCTGATCGTCAGGGTGGGATGAGCGGGCGTAGGGTCCCCAGTGTGGTTTTTTAATAAATACAAAAACTATATTAAATTAAAAATATATACAAATTTATATCCTTGAAAATATAATCGATTAAATAAAAATACGAAACCTTATCGATCACGGACAGCCTTGCCTGGAAGGCTGTTCTAGGAGACTCTTGAAATGAAATGCAAGTACGCCTTGATGGCATCGGCCATCGCTTCGCTCGTCTGTACGCCCGCAGTCCAGGCGCAATCTTCAGTAACTATCTATGGCGTGCTGGACACATCCCTCCAGACCGCGCATACCGGCACCGGCACCACGACTCGCCTGGATTCAAGCGCGGTGGCACCGTCGCGCATCGGCTTTCAAGGAACGGAAGATCTGGGAGGTGGGCTGGCGGCGGTGTTCCGGCTGGAAAACGGTTTCAACCTGGATACCGGGGGCATCGCAGGCAACGGCGCGCTGTTCAATCGCGAGTCCTGGGTTGGATTACGCGGCAGTTTGGGGCAGATACAGGCTGGCGTGAACTACAGCGCCTTGTTCACGACCTACGTGAATTATTCCCTGGGTGAGCTCAATACATTGGGCTGGGGCAATGCCACCAACAATTTTGTGTACGTGCCGAGTGCACGCTTGTCCAACTCCGTGCGCTATGTCAGCCCCAGCATGGCCGGCGTGACCGTGCGCGCGGTCATGGCCTTCGGTACCGAAGGCGCAGCCCCGCGCACCATGGGCGATACCGTGTCACTGGGCAGCAACTACAAGAACGGCGCCTTCTCGGCTGACCTGGATTACCTACAGCAGAAGTATGCGGCCACCACCGCTACGACCTCACCGGTGTACCTGGGCAAATATTACTTGGCGGCGGCGTCCTACGACTTTGGTTTCATCAAGCCGGCCGTGCTGTACCAGATTCATCGGGGCAGTCCCGATCCGGCCAGCGCGGTATCGAGCACCTTTGCCAATCCGGACAACAACTTCTATGAGATCAACGCCACCATTCCGCGGATCGCAGGCGGCACCTTGTTGCTAAGCTTCGGCCAGTACCGGCGCCAGTCCAGCAGCAGTGGTAATGCGTCTTCCTACGGGGTTCGGTATGACTATCGCTTGTCCAGACGCACGGGCTTGTATGTCGGCGTCTCGGAAATCCGCAACAGCAGTAATGCAGCCTTCACGGTCAGCAATGCCGCCGGGCCGGGCGTGGCTACCACCGCTGGTTCGAACGTGTCCTCGTTCGTCGTCGGGATGGTATCGACCTTCTGAAGAAAACGGTCTTGAGGAGTTGGGCGGCCTGGTACAGGCCACCTTTCTACTGCTGATTCAAGCCTGTTCCTTCGTGAAGAGCGCCTTGTCTTCGAGGATGATGTTGGCGGTAGCGTTGTAATGCCGGGTCAGCAAGCGGACCACCGTGTCGGCATCTCCAGCGAGGGCGGCCTCCACAATGTCCTTGTGTTCGGATTGCTCATGGCGCTTGGGAAAGACCTTGCGCACCGACAATTGGCGATAGCGATAGAGCTGGTCCGCCAACTGTTCGCAGAATGCAATCAGCCAGCGCGAGCCACAGCCACCGATGAGCGCACGGTGGAAGGCGCGGTGCAGCTTTTCCCATTCGCGGTTTTCTTCATAGTGATCTTCGGCCAGCGAGCGCGGCGTCTTGCTCAGGCGGTGGAACGATAGCACCAGCTCCTCTTCCCAAGCCACCGAAGCGGCCGAGATCGATTCGCGGACCGCGATTTCTTCCAGCCAGCAACGGGTCTTGGTGATCTCGGCCAGATCTTCCGCGCTGATGCTCTTGACCACGAAGCCTCGCTGGTCGCGTCTTTCCACAAGGCCATCGGAGGTAAGGCGGTTGAGGGCTTCGCGCACTGGTGTAGGGCCGGCCTGATATGTGTCAGAGAGGAACTCGATCTGCAGCTTGCGACCCGGCTCCAGCTTGCCTGCCAGCAGGTCACTGCGCATGCGGTCATAGAGGTTGGTGGCCAGGGTGGCCAGGGCGGGCGAGGCCAGTGTCGTGACAGACGCACTCGCGGTGGGCGGGCTTTTTTCTTCGGTGGATAGGGCGTTTCTGATTTTTGGCATGGTCGCGAGGGACGGCAGGTGAGTTCCCGCGAGTATAGCGCATTCATCTCAAAAACCAGGCTTATCTATCAAAAAACATTTCTTTCGCAAAAATATATATATTTTATTGTGTTTGTTTTTTTTGTATATATAATCACCTCCTACCAACAACGCAAAAGAGAAGAGACATGTCCCAACTGACCCTGGCCCAGGCCAAGCAGATCATTGCGGCCGCCCTGGCCGATGCCCGTCAACGCAATACCAAGCCCATGGGCGTCGTGGTGCTCGACGCTGGCGGCCACCTGAAGGCGGCCGAGCGCGAAGATGGCGCCACCATGTTCCGCATCGACATTGCCCAGGGCAAGGCATGGGCTGCTGTGGCGATGGGGGTCAACAGCCGCAACCTGGTCAAGCGCGCTGCCGACAATCCCTCCTTCTTTGCGGCGCTGTCCACTACCGGCCAGGGCAAGTTCATTCCCCAGGTCGGCGCGGTGCTCATCGTCGATGAGGCCGGTGCCGTGATCGGTGCGGTCGGCGCCAGCGGCGACACCGGCGATCAGGACGAGGCGATCTGCATCGAAGGCGTCAAGGCCTCCGGCCTGAAGATCGCTGCCTGAGCGCATCATGACCGAGCACAACACGCCACGGCCGGTGAGCCGATGCGCCTGCGGCGTGGATATCCACGCCCACGTGGTGCCGCACGCTTTCCCGCGCTATCTCGGCAGCGCCGCACCAGCCCAGTGGCCAGCCATGGCGCCGGCCCACGCCTGCCATCAGCACGTGATGATCTCCGGAAAAATCTACCGCACCGTCTCGGATCGCTGCTGGGATGTGCCCAAGCGACTGGTCGACCTCGACGAATGTGGACTCCGGGTACAAGCCATTTCGCCCATGCCAGAATTGCTGTCCTACTGGATGGAGGCGGCACCGGCACAGCAGCTGCTGCGCTACATCAATGAAGAGATGGCGCGGATGGTGGATCACTCCGGCGGCCGCATGGTCGCCCTTGGGGCAGTGCCCTTGCAGGACGTGGACCTGGCCATTGCCGAATTGCGCTACCTGATCGAGAAGCTCGGATTTGCCGGTGTCGAGCTGGGCAGCAACATTAACGGCAGGCCCATTGGCGATCCGGTACTGGCGCCTTTCTTCGAAGCGGCCCATGCGCTGGATGCCGCCATCTTCGTGCACGCAGTCAAGCCGGTGGGCATGGACCGCCTGGTCGGGCCGGCCCAATTGCAGCAGGTCCTGGCTTATCCCAGCGATGTCGGCCTGGCGGCGGCTTCGGTGATTACCTCGGGTTTGCTTGCACGCCGTCCCGGCCTGAAGCTGGCCTTTAGCCATGGCGGCGGCACCCTGGCCAGCCTGCTGCCCCGGCTGACCCAGGCGCACCAGGTCTTCCCTGCACTGGCCGAAAGCATGGCAGCACCGCGGGAAGTGGCGCGCCAGCTGTATTACGACACTCTGGTTTTCGACGCGCCGACCTTGCGCCACCTGGCCAAAAACTTTGGCGTGGAGGGCATGATGATCGGCACCGACTATCCCTTTGCCTTCCGCGACAAGTCACCCGTGGACAGCGTGCAGCAAGCCTTCGCTGATCCGGATGTGCGGGAAAAAATATTGCACCTGAATGCCATGCGTTTCCTTGGCATCCAGCCCCACTGAATCCCCAGAACCTGAGCAAGGAGCTTTCATGTCCTCATCCCACCTGTTCGCATTGCGCAGCATCGCCATCGGCGTGACCCAACTTGAAGCAGCGGAAAAGTTCTACACCGATATCTGGCACCTGCAGGTCGCCGCGCGCACGCCCGATGCGGTCTACCTGCGCGGCACCGGCGCGGCGCACCATATCCTGGCCCTGCATCGCAGTACCATCCCCGACGTGCGCAGCGTTACTTTCCGCGTGGCCGCTGCCGAGGATCTGGCGCGCATCGCCGACGCGGTACCGCGCCAGGGGGGGAAGCTGCTGCACCCCGTGGGGCCCGTCGATGAGCCGGGAGGCGGCCTCGGCATCCTGATCCAGGACCCGCAAGGGCGCGTGCTGCGCCTGGTTCATGGGGATGTCTTGCACGCCGATACCGTAGAGCGCGCCGACTCGCCCATTCGCATCACCCATACGGTCTTCAACAGCGAGGACGTCGCCGTAGCGCAGGCATTCTATGAGCGTGCGCTGGGTTTCAAGCTCTCCGACCGCACTCGCGTCATGGCCTTCATGCGCTGCAGCAGAGATCATCACAGCATCGCGCTGGCTGATGCTGCCGAAAACACCCTCAATCACATTGCCTTTGTGATGCCCGACCTCGATGCGGTCATGCGCGGTGCCGGCCGCATGCGCGACGCCGGCTATCCCATTGAGTGGGGCGTAGGACGCCATGGGCCGGGCAACAATGCCTTCGCGTATTTCATCGGCCCCTCCGACTTCGTCATCGAATACACCGCCGAGATCCTGCAGGTGGATGACAGCTACAAGGTCGGCGGACCGGACGACTGGACCTGGCCGCCCGGACGGGTGGACCAGTGGGGTGTGTCGCCGCCACCCTCAGACAAGATCAAGTTCGCACAGAAACAGATCCGCTTTGCCGACGTATCGGCCAACTGACAGGTAGTCCATTTTTCAACAGGAGCATCCAGTGAAATTCGTCACCTTCCATACTGCACAAGGGCCCCGTCTGGGCGTCGTCCATGGCAGCCAGGTCATCGACATCCATGCCAGCAATCCGGCCGTGCCCTCCGATATCCGCGCGGCCCTGCGGGCAGGCGTTGACCTGGTGGCTGTGGCGCAGGCCTTGATTGACCAGGAAGCCGGTCATCGCCTGCCGCTGGCCGACATCCGCTATGCCCCGGTGGTGCCTGAACCCGGCAAGACCATCTGCCTGGGCTTGAATTACTACGATCACGCCGCCGAGAGTGGACGTGAGAAGCCGGTCTATCCCTGGTTCTTCCTGCGTGCCACCAGCTCGCTGCTGGCGCACCAGGAAAAGGCCTGGGCGCCCAAGGTTTCCGAACGTTTCGACTATGAAGCCGAAGTGGCGGTGGTGATCGGCAAGACTACCGGCCGCCACGTGCGCCAGGAAGATGCGCTGTCCTACGTCTTCGGTTACGCCGCCTTCAACGACATGTCGGTGCGCGACTACCAGAAGAAGACGCCGCAATGGACCATCGGCAAGAACTTCGACAAGACCGGCGCCTTTGGCCCCTTCCTGGTCTCGGCCGATGAACTGCCCCCCGGTGCCGAAGGACTGTCCATCCAGTGCCGCCTCAATGGCGAAGTGATGCAGGACGCCAATACCCGCGACATGATCTGGAACGTGGCCGAGACCATCGCGCTGCTGACCGAATGCGTGACCCTGGAACCCGGCGACGTCATCATCATGGGCACGCCGGCCGGCGTGGGCCAGTCGCGCACGCCCCCGGTATGGATGAAGCAGGGCGACAAGGTGGAGATCGAGATCGAGCGCATCGGTCTGCTGGTCAACACCATCGGCGCTGAAGGTGAAGTGGCATGAAGTCGCACTATGACGTCATCGTGGTCGGCTTCGGGCCGTCCGGTGCGGTCGCGGCGGCATTGCTCGGCCAGGCCAGGCTCAATGTGCTGGTCATCGACAAGGTGCACCACGTCTACGAGAAGCCGCGTGCCATCGCGTTGGATCACGAGATCATGCGCGTATTCCAGCAGCTTGGCGTAGCAGAGGCGGTGGCCGAACATACCGAACCCTTCACGCCATCGGAGTACTACGGCGTCAATGGTGACCTGATCAAGCGCCTGGCCGTGATCGAGCCGCCGTTCCCGCTGGGCTACGCACCGTCCATGGTGTTCACCCAGCCGCCGGTGGAGCGCATCCTGCGCGAGCGCGTGGCCGCCATCGATGAGATCGACGTGGCCACCGGCGTGGAATTCACCAGCCTTTCTCAGAATGACGCCGGTGTGACTATAGAAGTGCGCGACGAACTAGGCGCTGCCCACACCGTCAGCGCCCAATACCTGATCGGCTGCGACGGCGCCTCCAGCAATGTGCGCGCAGCCGCCGGGATTGAACTGGAAGACCTGGACTTCGACGAGCCTTGGCTGGTCGTGGATGTTCTGGTCAATGAACGCGGCCTGGCCAAGCTGCCCAAGACCAGTGTTCAGTTCTGCGAGCCGCAGCGCCCAAGCAGCTATGTGATCGGCCCGGGCAATCATCGCCGTTGGGAGATCTCGCTGCTGGAAGGCGATGATCCGAAATATATGGCCACGGAAGAAGGCGCCTGGAGCGTGCTCAAGCGCTGGATCACGCCGGAAGATGCCACGCTCTGGCGCCAGGCCAGCTATCGCTTCCACGCGCTGGTGGCCAAGCAATGGCACAGCGGCCGCGTCTTCATCGCCGGCGATGCTGCCCACCAACAGCCGCCGTTCCTGGGCCAGGGCATGTGCCAGGGCATTCGCGATGTCACCAATCTGGTCTGGAAGCTGAAGCTGGTCATGGCCAACGCTGCCGATGCCGGCTTGCTGGATTCGTATGGCCAGGAACGCGGAGCACATGTGCGTGCGCTGACAGGCCGCATCAAGGAGATCGGAAAATTGATCTGCGAACGCGATGTGGACGCCGCCAGGGCACGCGATGCACGCCTGATCGCCGCCGATGGCGGGACCATCAAGACGGTACCGCGCCAGAACATCATTCCTCCCCTGGAAACCGGATTGCTGTCGCCGCAGCCGCATACGGCCATCGGTAGCCTGTTCCCGCAGCCGACGCTGGTGGTCAATGGCGAAGAGCTATTGATGGATGCCGTGTGTGGCAGTGGCTGGCGCATCGTCCTGAATGCTGGGCAGATCCAGATCGATACCGAACTGCTGGAACAGGCACGTGCACTGGGCGCCCAGCTGGTCCCGATCGGCGCACAGGGCCAGGCGTATCGCGAACGCGATGGCGTGATCGCAAATTGGTTTGCCCGACATGGCGTGCAGGCCGCGCTGGTGCGTCCCGATAATTATGTCTATGGCGTCGCCAGCGACATCGCCGGTGCCCAGGCGCTGGTTGAGGGCGTGCGGCAACGTTTGGCGGGAGTATTGGCCGAAGCCTAAATCCCGTCGCAAGAACATCCCCCCCCCCAGAAGAGGGCAGCAAGCCCCCGGGGGAGGAAACCCAGTCATGGATATGACCCACTGCACCTGGATTTCCCCAATCATGGAGACAACAAATGAGTACTAGCATCAATCCACTTGAAGAGGTGGGGAGTGCGCCCATCGGCAAGTTCCACTGGACCTTCGGCATTCTGATCGGTTTCGTCATGCTATTCGATGGCTATGACCTCTTCAACGCTGCCTATGTCATTCCCCTGGTCGCCAAGACCTGGAAACCTGATCCCACCACGATCGGCATCATGCTCTCCAGCGGTATCGTGGGCCTGTCGCTGGGCTCGGTGCTGCAAGGCCTGCTGGCGGACCGTTTCGGCCGGCGCAAGGTGCTGTTGTGGGCGCTGTTCCTGCTGACGGCCTGCAATCTCTGCCTGGCCGCGCTGGTGAATTCGCCGCTGAGCTTCGCTGCAAGCCGCATGGTGCTGGGGACCGCGCTGGGCATGATCACACCCCTGGTCATCACCTATATCAACGAGTGGGCACCCAAGAAGAAATCCAATACCTTTACGATCTGGACGTTCCAGGTGGGCTTCTCCATCGGTGGCATCCTGGCCGGCGTGATCGGCATCACCATGGGACAGCAACTGGGATGGCAATCGATCTACGTAGTGGGCAGTGCATCCCTGCTGGTAGCCATCTATGCCTACTACCGGCTGCCGGAATCCATCCAGTACCTGGCGGTACGTGAAGATCATGAAAAGATCCGTAGCCTCCTAATATCGCTACGCCCCGAACGCGCCGAGCTCTATCGCAACGCCAGCTTTACCCGCATCCGCTCGGAAGAAAAGCGAGGTTCGATCAAGACCCTGCTGGTGCCGGCCTATCGCCGCGCGACCTTGATCAACTGGGTGGCCGGTTTCCTCAGTCTATTCTGTATCCACGGCCTGACCGGCTGGCTCCCCTCGATGGTGATACAGCGAGGGGAGGCAATTTCCTCCGCATTCGGCTACGGTTCGCTGATCATGGCGGCGTCATTGTTCGGAGGTTTGTCTAGCGGGTGGTTTGCCGATCGTGTGCGCAGCCGCGTCAAGGCGATGGTGGTGTGGTATGTCGCAGCAGCCGTGGCCATGGTGGCACTGGCGATGTTCTCCGAACGCTACATGATGATCGTGTTCGTGGCGGCGGCTGGGTTCTTCGTCTTCGGCGCACAGGCGGTACTGAATAACTTCCAGGTGATGTCTTACCCTACCGAAGTACGGGGAACAGGGATGGGCATTGCTGTCGGTATCAACCGTGTCGGCGGGATCATGGGGCCTTTCCTCATCGGCCTCTTGCACACCATCAGCCCAGATCCCTCGGTGACGTTTGCCGGCCTGGCGGCGGCGCTGGTGCTGGCTGCGCTGTGTGTCTCCCTCTCCAAGCGGACCGATCCCCAGGCAGTGATCGCGGGCCAGGCCAATTCGGCACCGGCCAAATAAGCGCCGTTGCCTGCTGAAGTCCTCCGAAAGAAGGACCGTGCAGTTTTAACCAGGGCAGTACCTGAGGCGATTTCTCCTGGAGGGATCGCCTCTTTTTTTGAGATGAAATTTGGCTTCTTCTTCGAGGACAGGTGTGTTCTTAGCTTCACCCATTAGTTGGTCAGCCGCCGGTCAATCTCGCAGATCGAGATGCTGTCTCCAATAATGGTAATTGCTGGGTCAGATCTGTAATCCGACTTTTAGATTGATAAACGAGTGCAAGGGAGACAGGTGATGAGAAATATACCAATTGGCGGTCGTCTAGCGGCAGGGTTCGCCGGCATCTTGTTGCTGATGGCTGTCATCACCGGTATGGGAGTTTGGCGACTACAGGTGGCGGGTGAGCTCAACGACGCTATTGTCAACGATGCATTGAGGAAAGAACGCCTGGTGAATGTCGCGTATAAATCCATCGAAATCGGTGTTGGACACACGATCGCTGCCGCAAAGAATCCTGATCGGATGCAACAAATTTACTACAAGGAATTGCTGGTCGCTATCATTAAAAGGAATAACGAGCTGTTCAAGCAGATTAACGACCTGATTACCGACGAAGCGGGTCAAGCTGCCCTGAAAGACATCACTGAGAAACGAAAGATTCTGCTCGCTGCCAATACTGCTGTATTCAAGGAAAAGGATGCCGGAAATGAAGCGGCTGCTACCGAAATTGTCGATGAACAGTTATTACCTGCGTCCAAAACTTTCCTTACAGCGATTGGAAACCTGGTCAATATGCAGAACGAACGCATAGAAAAGATGACTAGTGAGGCGCACGCGCTTTTCCAAACGACCAGAAGGGTGATGATTTCCCTCGGAATTGCCGCGATCATTCTGGGGATGACCTTGGCCACCATGATTACTCGTTCGATTACACGTCCTTTAAAGCAGGCAGTGTCCTTGGCCAATCAGGTCGCAAAGGGTCATCTGGACGTTTATGTAGATATTCATGGCAACGATGAAGCCGGACAGTTGATGCAGGCACTTAAGGAAATGAACACCAATCTGAGCAATATTGTCACAAAGGTGCGCAACAGTACCAATACGATTGCCACTGCCTCTACCGAAATAGCTCAGGGCAATCTCGACTTATCCGACCGTACTGAGCAGCAGGCTAGTTCGCTGGAAGAAACCGCATCGGCAATGGAAGAGCTCACCGGGACAGTGAAACAGAATGCCAACAATGCGGTACAAGCTGATCAGATGGTAGGAAAAGCCGCGAAGGTGGCACAGGAAAGTGGCGAGCTGGTTGCCGAGGTGGTTGCAACGATGCACCTGATCAACGATTCTTCACGAAAAATCGTCGACATCATCACTGTGATTGACGGCATCGCTTTCCAGACAAATATCCTCGCCCTCAACGCGGCGGTGGAGGCGGCTCGTGCTGGTGAGCAAGGACGCGGTTTTGCGGTGGTGGCTTCGGAGGTGCGTTCTCTGGCGCAACGTTCAGCCGGTGCAGCAAAGGAAATCAAAGCCTTGATCGAAGACTCGGTATCCAAGGTCGAAGTCGGTAGTAAGCTGGTTGAACGGGCGGGCGTCACGATGAACGAAGTGGTTTCCAGCGTGCTAAACGTAACGACGATCGTGTCGGAGATCACATACGCGTCCCTAGAGCAGAGTGACGGTATTGAACAAGTTAATCAGGCTATTACGCTCATGGATGAATCGACGCAGCAAAACGCTGCACTGGTAGAGCAAGCCGCCGCCGCCACCAAGGCCATGCAAGTAGAAGCGGCGATCCTGGCCGACGCTGTCAGTGTGTTTCGTGTAGGCTAGGATAATGGTTCAGTCAGTCCTTCTAACTTAGGCAACTAGCGCAAACGCCTTTTGCCGCTTCACTAAAATTCTGAGTACCAATGATCGTTGGTCCGGTGACACTATGCACATCCCATTGATGAACTGAGAAACATTTCACTGAATATTAATTTTCCCTACCGCCACCCTGGGGGCAGCCAGAAACTTCGTGTTTAAGGCATAACATGCCACCAAGGAGTGAATACGCCCCGCAAGCCGAAAGCAGGTCCGGCAACCGTTCCGGCAATTCTTACTGAACTGCGAGAGCAGTTTGGCAATGGCCCGATGACAGCTGAAGCCATCAATGCGGCTTCGCAGGCCTTCAAGAACGAGTTGATTGAGCGAGCCCTGTGCGGTGAACTGATTTAATGCATTTCCCTCGGATACGCCTCAAGTTCAGAACTGGATGTATTGAGTAATCGACAGCGTCTGGCAACTAGCACATGGAGCGGCGATCTATTCCAAGCAACAGATAAACAACGCAGCTTGTCTGATGTAAGCCAGCTAAAAGGAAAATCGAATGGGCAGACCAAAAGGATCGAAGAATAAGGCAAAGGAAAAACCGCCAAGCTTCATTTCTGAGCCGGGTGGCAGACTTAACGTTCGCGTTAGCTTGACGACGCGTGAGAGCTTACTGCAACTTAAAGAAGATTTTGGCTTAAATACCCAAGAGGAAGTCTTGGAAAAGACCGTCGCAATTGTTATGGCGCTACGCAACGCGATAGCTTCATAGCTGTATATGCGACTTAGCTTGAATGTACATCCAGATAAGGCCAGATCGCTTGTCTATTGATCGTCGTTGGGACATGAAAAAAGTCTTTTCTAGGTCGATACACTTAGGATGGCCATTACTGGGAAAAAGCAGCACTTGCGCAATTACTGTGGATTGCGCCTTCAAGGAAAGACCTTAAAGGCTCTCACCGGCATGATGACAAAGCTACAGTTGAGTTGGCATCTTGTAGAGCAGCCATCCGCATAACGCCGAGAACGCGAAAACCAAAGCTCGCAGCGCCAATATCTCCCTTTGAGCTCGTGCGAAGGGAGTGTCAGAATTTTCGTGTTCAAGGCGGGTTAATATTTAAACAACCGGAAGCACGAAGCGATCAGCGTAGAGGATAGCAAACTGGTTCATTGCC